>Ga0315291_10001406_pt1 | contig 32108 bp, 32 predicted proteins | sample YL17G12_20_MG_FD_203070 | JGI IMG/M metagenome (GOLD analysis project Ga0315291, IMG submission 203070) | Sediment microbial communities from Yellowstone Lake, YNP, Wyoming, USA - YL17G12_20 | ecosystem: Environmental > Aquatic > Freshwater > Lake > Sediment | place: USA: Wyoming | collected...
AGTATGGTTTGGTCAGCGCCCTCGAAGCCCTTGCGGTTCTGCGAAGAGAGTATCCTACAATCGGCTTCGTTCTTGTTCTGACAAGATACGGAGATGCTCTTCATGAAAAGGAGCTCTTCTCCACTATTGAGTCTCTCAAGCTCGCACGGCATGTTCTCGTCGAAAGGGATCTCCCGGATTTCATCTCGGTTCTCAATCGTTCCGATGTTTTGCTCCGAAGCGCCCTCGTAGATGGAGACTCAGTGTCTGTCAGAGAAGGTCTTTTCCTCGGTCTGCCCACAGTCGCCAGCGACACCCCTTTCCGACCCGAAGGTGTCATCCTGTTTCGAAGAGGGGACTCCCTCGACATGGCAGAGAAACTGAGCTTAGCGCTAAAGAAAGAGAAGGGTCACTCTGCTTCCGGGGTTCAGAAGGAGAGCGATCAGAACCTGGAAACGCTCCTAAGTATTTACCGGGCCGTCCTTGGGTCTGAACTGCCCATCAAGCCGTATGTAAGCACCAACTCTGCAGACCGCAGGGCGGGCACGTGAAACAGCAATGGGAGAGGGCCTCGCGAACCGTCTTCGATAAACTGCCAATGTATTGAAGCACAACAGGTTGTGGACGGATGGCTCACCTTTTTGGTCTCATGCAATGTCGTTTTGTTGACGATAAGTATAAAGAAGTAGTAGAATTAACAGATTGTGGCTCGTTGATTGGACTGGAGATTTGATGAAAGCCCTGGTAACTGGAGCCAACGGCTTCGCAGGTTCTCATCTTGTTCGACTTCTGCTGGGCGAGGGTTGGAAAGTCCTCGGAATTACAAATGACATCAGGCTGAATCCCCATCTGAATGCCTCCTCGGATAGCTTCGCGCTTGAAGAAATCGACATTTGTGATAGAGAGCGACTGGTTCCACTGCTCAGGGAGTTCGCGCCCGAGTGCGTGTTTCATCTTGCTGCCGTCATTCTAGGAGACGTCAACAGAGATGCCGTTGAGGAGATCTACAGGGTGAATGTGTTGGGAACACAGAACCTTTTCTTCTCGATACTTGAAGCTAAACTTGAGCCTTTCGTCCTAGTTACTGGATCTAGCGCAAGTTATGGTACGTTTCGCTCTGCCAACGAAGAGCCTCTGACAGAGGAGAGCGCCCTCTCTCCGGAGACCATTTACGGTGCGAGTAAGCTGGCTCAGGAGACGTTCGCCGCCTCGTTCGCAAAATGCGCTGGCCTCAGGGTTTCGCGGACAAGGGCCTTCAATCACACGGGTCCGGGCGAAGGCCCTCGGATGGCGTGTTCGGCTTTCGCGAAGCAGATTGCGGAGTGCGAACTTGGACAAGATTCCGTCATCAAAGTAGGGAATCTGGATGCCTACAGGGACTTCTGCGACGTAAGAGATGTGGTTCGAGCTTATCTCCTTGTGGCTACCAGGTCTCCTGCTGGAGAGGTGTTCAACGTATGTTCAGGAAAGGCTGTGTGTATGCGCAGAATCGTTGAGCTCCTTGTCTCGATGTCAACAAAGACAATCAGCGTCTTGGAGGGTTCGAGTAGATACAAGGCCGCCGATGTCAGCTATCAAAGGGGCGATTATTCAAAGATCAACAGAATGCTGGGCTGGCAACCCACGATCTCTATAGAGAAAAGCTTGTCAGATTTGCTCGACTACTGGCGCCGCAGTTCAAAGGAATACGACACCAATCTAGGCAGCAGATCCGCCGAAAGGAGAACGCTAGGATGAACTGGCAAGAGCAAAAGGTCCTCGTAACAGGTGCGGGAGGTTTCATTGGAAGCCACCTTGTCGAGAGACTCGTGTCGCTTAAGGCCCCGGTAAGGGCATTCGTCCGCTATAACTCCAAAGGCACTTTTGGACACATTGATAGCTTCGCCCCGCAGACAAGAGACAAGGTTGAGATTGTCCCAGGCGACCTGAGAGATCCCGAAGCTGTCAGAGCAGCCTCCAGAGACATCACCATAGTCTTCCATCTCGGGGCGCTTGTCGCTATTCCTTACTCCTACGTGCACCCTGTTGAGGTCGTCGAAACAAACGTTCTCGGGACGCTCAACGTGCTTTGCGCGGCCAGAGATTGCGGAGTCAAGCAGGTCATTCACACCTCAACAAGTGAGGTCTACGGAACCGCACGATACGTTCCCATCGACGAGAAGCATCCTCTGTGCGGGCAGTCGCCTTACTCGGCGAGCAAGATCGGGGCAGACCAGCTGGCGGAGAGTTTCTTCAGGTCGTTTGAGCTTCCTGTTGCCATCGTAAGACCGTTCAACGCGTATGGGCCAAGACAATCAGCCAGAGCGGTGATCCCGTCCATCATAACTCAGGTCATTTCCCGTGGCACCGTGTACGTAGGAGCCACTCATCCCACCCGCGACCTGACATACGTCGAAGACACCGTTGAGGGATTTGTCAAGATTGCGGAGAGTCCTGAAGCGATAGGAAAGGTCACGAATGTGGGCTCGGGGAAAGAAGCGACCATCAGAGAGCTTGTTGACAAGATTTGTTCGATTGTCGGCAAAGAAGCCAAGGTCATCTTTGATCCTGCCAGATTGAGACCTCCAAGGAGTGAGGTCGAGAGATTGCTGGCAGACACGACCCGCATGAAAGAAATAACTGGCTGGCAGCCGTCTGTCCCCCTCGAAGATGGCTTGCGCAGGACAGTCGATTGGATATCAGATCATTTCTCACTGTACAAACCGGAGGTATACGCCATATAGACGGCCTGTCCCAGTTGGAGGAGGTTGGCCCGCACGGCAACGGGAAGGTTAGATAAGACAAGAATGGCGCAGAGCAGAATGGCACGCGAAGAAAGGGAAAAAATGATAGCTGTTGTAATGGCGGGAGGTCTGGGCTCGAGGATGAGACCCCTCACCTACACGATCCCCAAGCCGCTTCTGCCAATAGGAGAGAGGCCAATACTGGAGATAATACTCTCTCAAATGAGGAAGGCGGGTTTCTCTAAGGTGTTCATAACGACCGGCTATCAGGCAGAACTTGTGAAATCGTACTTCGGGAACGGTTCCCGTTTTGGGATAGAGCTGGAGTACACGCACGAGTCTGAGACGCTTGGCACTGCCGGAGCGCTTTTTCTGTTGAAGGATAGAATAGGCGAACCCTTCTTGGTCATGAACTGTGACATCCTGACCAGGCTTGATCTGCGCAAGTTTTATGACTCTCACATCGAGAACTCCGCGGTCATGACGGTAGGTGCGACGAGCTATGAGGTCCAGGTCCCCTATGGTGTGCTACAGGTCAGGGGAGGGACCATAAGGGGGGTCGATGAGAAGCCCAGAACCTCTCACCTCATTGTGGCCGGCATATACGTCATGAATCCTGAGGTTCTCGAAATCGACAGATCTGGCAAGACAGACATACCTGAAGTGATAAGCCTCCTTATCGCTCAAGGGAAAAAGGTGGCGGTATGCGAAATCAAGGAGCCGTGGATTGACGTGGGGAAGCTGACTGACTACGAACGGGCAAACAACGAATTCAAGCTTTGGGACGATCTCTAGAGTTTTTGAGGAGGAGGAATGGAAAGAGTCATTCACGAGACGGCCAGAGTTGACCCGAGCGCAACTCTTGGTTCCTATGTTGTGATAGGAGAAAGAGTCACTGTGGGTCCCGGTTGCACAGTTGGAAATGGGACCGTGATTCACGCCGATTCATTTATTGGGGCAAACGTCAGAATCGACGAGAATACGGTGATCGGGAAACTCCCGATGCGTGGCGCGATAAGCGTTCTTAAGGAAACTCCGGAGCTCCCTCCTGCCAGCATAGGGAATGGGTGCATAATCGGAACTTCAGCAGTTATCTACAGGGGTGCGGAAATAGGGGCGAAAGTCCTCATAGCCGATCTTGCAACGGTCAGAGAGAACGTCAAGGTGGGACAATGCACGATAATCGGTAGGGGTGTCACCATCGAGAATCTCTGCACGATCGGGAGCTACTGTAAGCTGGAGACCGAAAGCTATATCACGGCGTATTCGATTCTTGAAGATTACGTGTTCATAGCGCCTCAAGTTTCTACATCGAACGACAATTTTGTTGGGCGTACCAAGGAAAGATTCAAACATTACAAAGGAGTCACGGTGAAGAGGGGAGGGAGGATAGGAACAGGAGCGGTGATTCTGCCTGGCAAGGTTGTGGGAGAAGATGCCCTGGTGGCAGCGGGTTCGGTGGTAACACGCGATGTGCCTCCCGGTAAAATCGTGATCGGCGCTCCAGCGAAAATATGGAAAAACGTTCCGGTAGAGCAGTTGCTTGAGAATCAATAGCCCAGCAAATTTTCCCTCCATCGACCCGCGCCACCAGGCGCCTATCTTGGAGCTCCTGCAAACAGAGGTCGACGGTGGAGCGGTTTCACCTCGTTAGACATTCGCAGCATGGGTTGCGTGAGGAGGGTTGAATGGACGTACCGTTCTTGGAGTTGAAACAACAGTACCTTTCGATCAAGAGGGAGATTGACCAGGCGATAGCCGGGATTCTTGATAACTGCAATTTCATTCTTGGCGAACCAGTGAAGGAACTGGAGGAACGCATTGCCCGTTACTGCGGGGTCAAGCACGGAGTGGCAGTGGCGTCTGGCACTGATGCCCTCTACCTTTCTCTAAAAGCGTGCGGGATTGGAGCCGGCGACGAAGTAATCACCTCTTCTTACAGCTTCTTTGCGTCTGCGGGAACCATCTGGAACACTGGTGCCGAACCGGTTTTCGTGGACATAGACCCTGGCACATTCAATCTGGATGCTTCTAAGGTAAAGGAGAAGATCACCAGTAGAACAAGGGCAGTGATGCCTGTTCACCTCTTTGGGCAGTGCGCCGACATGAAGCCTCTTCTCGAGCTGGCCGCAGATTCTGGGTTCACCATCATAGAGGATGCTGCTCAGGCAATAGGCGCGACTTATCAGGGCAGAAAGACTGGCTCAATGGGTACCGTGGGCTGTTTCAGCTTTTACCCCAGTAAGAATCTCGGTGCGTACGGTGACGGAGGGATGGTTGTCACCGACGATGCCTCTATCGCCGATAGGATCCGGCTACTGCGTGTGCACGGAGCAAGGCCCAAGTACTTCCACAAGGTCATTGGAATCAATAGCCGCCTTGACACCATGCAGGCGGCGGTACTACTCGTGAAGCTAGGATATCTCGACAGTTGGAGCGAGAAACGCAGACGGAATGCCGCCGTATATGACGGCCTGTTCAGGAATACCGAGGTTGTGATTCCAGAGGTCCTGCGAGGAAACGTCTCAATCTACAACCAGTACGTCCTGAGAGTTCCGAAAAGGGAAACCGTAAGGGAGTTCCTCAAGAAGAGAGGCATTGGTACAGACGTCTACTATCCCCTGCCACTGCACCTTCAGGAGTGCTTCAAAGAGCTCGGTTATGAGAGGGGCCAACTCCCGCACGCGGAGAATGCCTCTCTTGAGACCTTGGCTATTCCTATCTATCCAGAACTTACCCTGGAACAGCAGGAGTACGTGGCGGCTGCAATCATGGACGCGCTCAGAGAAACGTGATGAAGAGTCTAGGCTGGAGAATACAGAGAATCCGGATGATGAGTCCGGTTGAAATAGGCATCAGGACAAGTAGAGAAGTGCGAAATCTCCTGGATCACCTGCTTCTCACCACTGGTATCTCACCGAGGTCGCTCAACCTCGAGGTTCCCCGTGGAGAAGAGACCGCGAACTTCCCTTTCCGGGGAATATTCTTCTTTGACCCACAAGACGAACTTTTGCGCGCGAGGGTTCGGCCCCTTGGTGCTCGTTATGTCAAGGAGGCAGATGAAGCGCTGGCCCATCGTGTGTCGCTCCTGGGACAGAGCTACGCCCTCGGGCGTCTCATTGACTGGCAGTACGATTATCGCCTCGGTCGGCACTGTCCAAATCGGTACAGCAGCTTCATAGACTTGAAGGACCCCGATTTTGAGGAATCAATGCGGTGGGTCTGGTACTTCAATAGACACAAGCACCTCGGAGCTCTGGGTCGGGCCTACTTCGTTACGCAGAAGAAAGAATACGCTCAAGAGATTCTCCGTCAGCTTTGCACCTGGATAGAGCAGAACCCTCCCTGCGTGGGCGTGAATTGGACTTCTCCACTTGAGATAGCGCTCAGACTGTTCTCTTGGGTGTGGGCAGTTTTCCCTCTAAAGAATTTCGGTGGATTCACGCCATTGATTCAGGGGACCGTCGTGCGCTCAATCGTGGTTCAAATGAGGCACATGTTGAGAAATCTTTCCACTTACTCCTCGACCAATAACCACCTCATCACCCAGGGGATGACGCTTTTTGTGGTAGGCACGTTGCTCTCGGGTGCACGAGAGGCAGATAAGTGGAGGGCCAGGGGTCTGTCCATTCTCTGGCAGGAAATCCTGGGGCAGACTTACTCTGACGGTGTTAGCAAAGAGCATTCCTTACACTACCATTGTTTCGTGAGCGAACTGTACGCCATCGCGCTGATTTTTGCGGAGAGAAACGGGGTGGAAATTCCAGTCAGGGTCAAGGATCGATTTGTCAAGATGTGCGATTTTGTTCTGAGCATGTCTGGTGAAGATGGGAAGATGCCTGCCATAGGCGATTCAGATGACCAGACAGTAATGCTGCCGGCCGATGAGAAGGGTCTTTTCGAAGGGCTTATGGCTTGCGCAAGCCATATTACCGGGGAGAGCAGATTCGCGCACGGGTTGAACGAAATTCCTCTGGAAGCGGCTTTGCTCGTAGGGAACGAGGGTCTGGACACGCTTCAGGGCAAGGTGCGAGCCGCATCTGACGAGAGCGGAGTCCGGAGCGTGGCCGAGAAGATCCGGATCACGAACACTCGCAGCTCCAGGGTTTTTTCAGAGAGCGGCTACTACACACTTGTAGATAAGAGCGATGGCATAGACGGCTGGTATGTGTTTGATTGCGGCGAGCTCGGACTCGGCAAGATCGCTGCCCACGGCCACGCAGATTGTCTTTCCGTCGCCATGAGGGTCAATGGGAGGGACGTCCTCATTGATCCCGGCACATTCACCTATCACAGCCGGCCTGAGTGGAGGACCTACTTCAGGTCAACAAGAGCTCACAACACCGTTACGGTGGACGGGCTAAGCCAATCCGAGATGCTAGGACCCTTCGTGTGGGGACCCGGAGCCACTCCAAAGCTTGAGGACGTGGCAATGGAGAGTAGTTTCGATCTTGTGGCAGGTTCTCATGACGGATACCAGCGACTCTCCAGCCCTGTCAATCACAAGAGAGTGTTGGTTCTTGTCAAACCTGCTTTTCTCATAATAGTGGACTTTCTGACTACACGCGGCACGCATCAATACGAACAGAACTTTCATTTCAACGGAGAGGCCTCTTTGTCCGCTGAAGAGGGTTTTGTGCGAGTCTCGTCTGGTGATGCGGGTTTTGAGTCGCTTCTTTTCTCCCCGCTTCTTGCCAGAGGAATGGGTGCTCTTCTATCTGGGCAGGAGAAACCGATTATGGGTTGGCGTTCGAGAGTGTTCTGGCAGAAGGAGCCGTGCCAATCTCTTTCCATGAAGGGAGAGTTCAGAGGACCTTTGCTTCTCGAAAGCTGCATCCTGAACGTTCCTTCGGGATGTCCAAGGGATCAACTTGTTTCGTTCTCAAGCGCGAATCCAGAGGGACGAGTTTACAGTCTCATCAAGAGACAAACGTCCCTTTATTCCGAGACTTCACTAATAAACCTTGGCAAAGGCCAGGTGGGCGAGCGATGCCTCGAGTCTGATGCGGCTTATCTGTGCGTACGCGAGTTTCCTGCCGGGGGGGCTCTGGAGATCTTTGGACGAAATGTGGGAAGAGTCTTGCGCAATGGCGAACCCCTTCTTGAGGCCCCCGAGAAGTTTGCCTTCATGAAGGTGAGGATTGAGAAAGAAACGGTCAGATTCGAGGCCAGAGGTGCCGGCACGATTTTGGTGCGTGCGCAGCAGCCGGTGAATGTCGTCTCTTCCGTTCCGATTGTTGACTACGCGAGAGAAGGGGACTTTATAAGAATCTCTGCTGAGACCTAAAACGGAGGGCAAGCATAAGAAACGTCGCGAAGGAATCTGGCGCCGCGAAGACCTTGAAGACTAAAGATACAAGAGATCCCACAGAGGCGGGGCACACAGGAAGGTCGGACCGTAGAGTACACAGAGGACGTAAAGACGCAAGAGACGCAAAGGATGCAGAGGGCATAGAAGAACAGTGGGCAGCACAGGAACGGAATATCGGAGGAGTTGATGCAGGAGAAAGTCAGGATTGCCGTAGCAGGAATGGGTGAGATGGGAATGGTAAGGGCGGTCATCGCGAAAGGTCTTTCTCAATACGAACTGGTATGCGTGATCGACCCGCGCGGAACCCTCGCTCGCCTTGCGGGAAAGCAGTTTGGCGTCAACCACTTCTCCAGCTACGCGAAGGCAGCCTCCGCAAAGGAGTTCGATGCGTTGGTAATATCCACGCCGCTCGAATCACACTATGAACTTGGTATGCAGGCAGTTCGCGACGGCAAGCATGTCCTCTGCGAGAAGCCGCTCGCGGGAAACTCTTCTCGCGCGATGGAAATGCACAGAGAGGCACAGAAGAATGACGTGAAGGCGCAGGTCGGGTACAACTGGCGCTTTCATGTAACCTTCAAGAAGGCCAAGGCGATCCTCGAGAATGGGCTCTTGGGTGAGCTCAAGTATGCGAGGCTCATGGTTTATAAAAGTGAGGTCACAAAGCCAGAGGAGAAGAGCGAGAAGAAAAACAGGGAAGAGCGCTTCGGATTCTACGGTGCGCTCGCCGTTCACGGTCTCGACCTCCTCCTGTGGTATGCAGGAAAGCCAAACAGTCTGAACGCACTGACTACTCGCGTGTTTAGCTCTGAGCTTTCCGATTTGATTTCCGCAGTCTGCAGGTTCGATAAGGGAGTACATGGTGTGATTGACCTGGGATGGAGCCATCACGGGTTTATTGACAAAGATGAGATGTCTGTCTATCTCACAGGAACGACGGGCTCGATGAACGTGAACCCGGACTGCATAGAGATGTACCTGGAGAAAGAATGCCCAGATTTTCCGTGCGGAGATTCGATCATATATGCCTCTGAGATTCCATGTCACACAGAGTTTTGGTTCACACACAGGGGTTTGTCGCACGAGATGGAAGCGTTTGCGCACGCCGTTCTCCAGCGCACGAGCGCAAGTCCCTCGTGGTATGACGGCTACCTCGTGGACAGACTCGTGGAGGCATTAGAAGACTCTGGCAGGAGCAAGAAGATAATATCACCGGTGGTTGAGGAGTCAGAATGAAATTACCAAAGGTAATGCTGGGTTCGAATCCGTTTCATGCCGTTTCCTACAGAGGCACTCAGGAGAGGAAGGAGTACAGACGCCGTTTTTCTACCGTCGAAAGCATCCATAAAGTGATGGAGCGCTCTGCGGAAGTTGGGATCAGAGGGTTTCATTCTTATGCCAAAGATATGGAAATAAGGGCCATCATCAAATTGCGAGAGAAACTGGGCGATTCCATGACCGTAGTTTCGATTCTGCCTGACATCTACGGCGCGATGTCGCGTCAGACGGGAGCTAGCCCGCAGGATAAGAACCTTGCCAAAATCAAGATGCTTTTTAAGAATATGCCCGCTCTCATGTCGGCTGGCATGACGGGAAACCTGTCACCCATGGTTGACTCCATTCTTAAGGCCGAGATGGGCTTCATAAGGGAAACCAGGCCAAACTTCATCCTTCTTCACGGTACCCTTGCCGATGTTGCATGTGTCACAGAACAAAAAAAGCTGTTGCTTCTTTTCAAGGAGAGAGTCGTCGATGCCGGAGCCGTCCCCGGTCTCACCACTCACAATCTTGGCACCACCTATAAGAAACTAATAGAGATGGACGTTCACTTTCCGGTCATAGAGGCTCCTTTTAATCCCAAGGGTTTCATGATGCAGCCGTCCGTACAGGCTTGTCTTGAGGTGAGGAAAGACGCCAGCGACGTGCACTTCATAGGAAAAAAGGTCTTGGCGGGAGGCTCGTGTGACCCGCGAAGGGGTCTTCTTTATGCATATAGAGAAGCTGGGGTTCAATGCACGGTCATAGGTATCGGCAGCGTCAACGAAGCAGACGAAACATTTGGTATCGCGAAGGAAGTCTTGGGAGACGAGTTCTCTTATGAGTACGACGTCAAAGCAACCTGAGTTTGAGAGCCACACCGAATCATAGGAGCTTTGAAGATGGAAATCTCGGTTTTCGGACTTGGCTACGTCGGAACGGTTACATCCGCCTGTCTTGCAAAGCTGGGTCACACTGTCACAGGGGTGGACATAAACGAGTTTAAGGTTGACTGTCTTGCAAAAGGCAAAAGCCCAATTGTTGAAACGGGCATCGAGGCCCTGATCCACGAGATGAAAGCTGCTGGAAGGCTCACCGCCACTTCCTCGGCCGGAGAGGCCGTGAACTCATCCCTGGTCAGCGTCATCTGCGTTGGTACCCCCTCCCGTGAGAACGGTTTCATGAATATTGGGTATGTTGAAAGGGTGTGTCGGGACGTCGGCAAGGCCCTCGGAGCAGTCGACCATTTCCACGTCATAATGTTGAGAAGCACGATGCTACCAGGGACCGTGCAGAACCGTTTGATTCCGCTATTGGAAGAAACTTCAGGGAGAACCGCAGGATCAGACTTTGGCGTTTGTTACAATCCAGAATTCCTGCGGGAAGGTAGTGCAGTTTCCGATTTCTTTAATCCGCCATTCACGCTTCTCGGAGCAAATGACGAGAGGGCTTCGCGCGTCGCCGGGGAAGTCTTCTCGTCTCTCGGCGCCCCGGTAGTCAAGACCACTTTCAAGGTTGCTGAGATGGTCAAGTATGTGGCGAACTGTTACCATGCCCTCAAGGTCACATTCGCCAACGAGATCGGGAACCTGTGCAGCAAAGAGGGAATGGATAGTCATGAGGTCATGAAGATATTCTGCATGGACAAGCGGCTCTCCATATCCGAACAGTATTTGGTGCCGGGCTTCGCCTTTGGGGGATCGTGTTTGCCAAAGGATGTCAGGGCACTTGTGGCCAGATTCCGCGAGACAAAGATCGAGGCACCTGTTGTTGAAGCGATTCTTAGAAGCAACGATACTCAAATACGGATTGCCCAGAAGATGATTGAAGAGACCCACAAGAAGAAGATTGGAATACTGGGCGTGAGCTTCAAAGCAGGTACGGACGATCTTCGCGAAAGCCCCGTTGTCAAAGTGATTGAAAACTTAGTGGGCAAGGGATACGCAGTCAAGGTTTTCGACGAGAACGTCGAGCTTTCTAGGCTTCTTGGCGCAAACAGGCAGTTTGTGCAGGAAGAGGTTCCATATTTGCCCTCGATAATGTGTTTTTCCATGGACGAACTCCTCGAATTTGCCGAGGTCGTGGTAATAGCAAATAGAGGCGCGGGATTTGGCGAAATAGGCAGGAAACTGCGGAAGGATCAGGTTATCATTGACCTCGTGCGGATCGTGAAGGACGGTTCAGAGACAGCAGCCACTTACAAAGGAATAAGCTGGTGAGAGCAAGTTTGTCGTCCGTAGGCGTCATTCCGGCTGCAGAACCATACCGCGTTACTTTTCTTGCCTCCACTCTCGAAACCGGAGGGGCGGAGAGGATGATTCGCGAGTTTGCACTCAGACTGGACAGGCGCAAATACGAGCCCTCGGTTGTTTGTCTTAACGCACGAGGCGAGGTCGGCGAAGAAATCTCGTCCCGCGGCGTTCCCGTCATGAGTCGTATAATGCGCTCAAAGCTCGATCCCTTGAGCCTGCCAAGGTTGAGACAAACCTTAAAGAAGCTTGCAACTGACCTCCTTTTTTGTTTGGAGCATCGCGACGCAATCGTGCTGGGCACGCTGGCATCGCTTGGGTTGGTGGAAAGAGTGTTTGTGGCCGTGCATTGCACCAGACTGTGGGGAGGACGGAAGAGTTTGGGTTTGACCACGCGATGGTCTTTAAGATTTGTAGAGCGGGTTCTGGCAGTGGGTGAGAATCAGGCCTCCTATCTTGCTCAAGAAGAAGGAGTGGCACGTGACAAGATAGCGGTGGTCCCAAACGGAATCGAGCTTTCCGAGCTTGATAAAATGCCTTCTCCTACTGAGGTGCGACGGGTACTTGAGGTCCCGGCCGATTCGTCCGTCATCGGCATAGTGGCAGCTCTTAGGCCCGAGAAGAATCATGAGCTTTTTCTCGAGGCGGCCTCGCTCGTGCTGAGAGAGATTCCTGATGTCCATTTTGTGATTATTGGAGGAGGAAAGAGGATGGCGCTACTCGAGAACCTGGCCACGAGCCTTGGCATAAGGGATCGGGTGCACTTCACGGGTCGGAGAAGCGATGGAAGAGCGCTCATTCAGGCCTTTGACGTTGCCGTGCTTTGCTCGCATCCGGTGGTGGAGACTCTGCCCATCTTTCTCATGGAGGCCATGGCTCTGGGAAAGCCGGTCATATCGACCAGGGTGGGGGACGTGTCTTCCCTTGTAGAGGATGGAGCAACGGGTCTACTGGTGCCCCCCGGCTCGCGCGAAGAACTGCGCACCGCCATCATTCGACTTCTTCGGGACAGGGAGCTCTGCGTGGAGATGGGTAGGAAAGGTCGTGAGAAGGTGGCGAAGGAGTTCTCGCTTGACCGCTCCGTTCAGGTACTCGAACGTCTCATAGACAGGAATTGAGGAGAGTGTGACCCCCACTTCAGCCGTTATCGCCGTCACCTACAGATGCAATTCACGTTGTAGGACTTGCGATATCTGGAAGAAGGAAGCTACGCCTGAGCTTAAGCCCGAAGACTTCCGAAAACTTCCGGATGGTCTTCGAAACATAAACATAAGTGGAGGCGAGCCTTTCCTCAGAGACGATCTGGTAGAAGTAATCGATGTTCTGCGTGGGAAATATCCGAGAGCGAGCATGGTCATCTCGACCAACGGCCTTCTTCCGGAGAGAATCGAGAAACATGTGAGAAGGATGGGGCAGATTGGTGTGAGGGTCTCAATAGATGCCTTTGGACCCTTTGATGATGAGCTCAGGGGCACAAAAGGAGCCTTTGCTCTTGCCACAGAAACGCTTGACCGCCTCAAGACTCTCGGAATTAGGGACCTAGGCGTCTCTGCGACAATCAGCCGACACACCGTCGGGGATTCGAGAAAGCTGAAAGAAATGGCCGACGTTCGCGGCGTTGAGTTTGTGACGGGCCTCGTGCACAGCTCATCTACTTATTTCGGAGAGCACAAGGATGAGCTTCCAGAGAAGGGGAGTCCTGAGAAAGAGGCCATCAGGAAGGAGCTGATATGGCTCAGAGAGCGTGAGCTCTCTTCGAGCAGACCAAAGGATTGGTTCAGGGCATATCTCACAGACGGGATAATAGATCAAATTGAAGGGAAACGCAGAAAGATAAAATGCTACGCGGGGAGATGCATGTTCTTCATGGAACCGGGGGGCGACGTCTACCCCTGTAATATTTGGCCACAGAGAATGGGAAACATCTTACTCCAAAGCTACGATGAGATGCTGGCAATGTCAGGAAAGGTTCTGTCAGAGGTAGACGAATGCCCACTTCAGTGCTGGATGAGTTGCACGGTTGCACCTGTGATGAGGAAGAAACCATTCAGACCGGCGCTTTGGGTCGCTGCTCGGAAACTCGGAGTCGGCAAGAAGCATGAAGATTCTTCAAGTAAATAAGTTCTTCTTTCTCAAGGGAGGAGCTGAAAGATACTTTTTCGAGCTATCAGGGCTTCTTGCCTCTAAGGGGCACAAGATTGTCCCATTCTCGATGCAGGATCCTGCGAACATGCCCTCTTCCTATGCCAAGTGCTTCGTGAGTAACGTGGTTCTGGATGGTTCGGGGTCAACGTTCCAGAGAATCAGAACCGCGGCCAGAATAGTCTATTCATTTGAAGCACGCAGAAAACTCGAGACGCTTATTCGTGAGGAGAAACCTGACATTGCTCATCTCCACAACATTGCCCATCAGATCTCTCCTTCGATAATAGGTCTTCTCAAGAGGCACGGGATTCCAGTTGTTCAGACTCTTCACGATTATAAACTGGCTTGCCCCGCGTATCTGATGATTGTGCGAGGCCACCTCTGCGATGCATGTGTGTCTGGAAAGTTCTATAACGTCCTTGTGAATAAATGTATGCATGACTCTTTACTCGCAAGCTTGGTGACATGCGTGGAAATGTACGTGCACAGACTCGCGGGAACTTTCTCAAAGGTGGATGCATTTCTGTGTCCGAGCGAGTTCATAATGGAGGTCATGAAACGCTCTGGCATCGGATCGGGAAAGCTCTTTCATGTTCCTCACTTCATCGATCTGGCGCGCTATGAGCCATCCTACGAGGGTTCGGGGTCTTTCTTGTACGTCGGTCGTCTCTCCGAAGAGAAGGGTCTCAACGTGCTCCTCGAGGCCAAACGGCGCGTGAAGGGGTTCAAACTTCTGGTGGCGGGGGACGGAGAGCTCCGCGAGAAACTTGAAAGGGACGTTTCCAATGACAGCGGCGTCTCGTTCATGGGATTCCTTCCGAGGGAGAGACTGGCCCAAGTCTGGAGAGAGGCTGCTTTCACAGTTGTACCATCAGTATGTTATGAGAATTTTCCTTACGCTATCCTTGAGTCGTTTGCATTCGGGAAGCCTGTAATAGCAACAAGGATAGGCGGTATGCCTGAATTGGTAAGAGACGGAGAGAACGGTTTTCTCGTGGAACCTGGGAATGCTGGGGAGTTAGCCGAGAAGATATCGTATCTGAGCTCAAAGCCTGAGGCAATCTCCAGGATGGGAAAGCTCGCGCGTCGAACCGCGGAGGAGGAGTACTCTGCCGATAGGCACTACGAGAGCATTATAAACCTCTACGAGAGGATACTAGGATGAAGATAGCCATGATAGGCCAAAAAGGAATTCCCGCCACGTACGGTGGCATTGAACGCCACGTGGAGGAAGTGGGGACGCGGTTGGCCATTCGGGGACACGACGTCAGTGTGTACTGTCGGTTGTACTATACAAAGGTCACGGACAAATACCGAGGCGTGAGGCTTCTCAGATTGCCGAGTGTGAGGACAAAGCACTTTGACACTCCGACCCATTGCGCTATTTCCACTTTGGATTCCGTTTTCAGGGGCTACGATATTGTTCACTTCCATGCCCTTGGGCCTTCGCTATTCAGCTTCATGCCTCGCCTTGCCGGAGCCAAGACCTTGGTTACGGTGCACGGTCTTGACTGGCAGAGGGAAAAATGGGGACCTGTTGCATCGTGGATTCTGAAGAGGTGTGAGTACCCCGCTGTCTATTTTCCATCGAGGACCATAGTAGTATCACGTACTCTTCAAGAGTACTTTCGAAACAAATATGGAGTCGAGACCATCGTTGTTCCAAATGGAACGAATATTCCCATTCCAAAAGTGTTATCCAAACTCAAGAAAGCTGGGCTCGAGTCAGGCGGCTACGTGCTCTTTGTAGGAAGGCTCGTGCCGGAAAAGGGTTGTCACTACCTCATCGAAGCCTTTGAGAAACTCGAAACAGGTGTGAAACTTGCAATCGCAGGAGGCTCGAGCTTTTCAAACGAATACGTTGAGAGCCTGAAGAGACACGCGAGCGAGAGGATCGTATTCCTTGACTATGTCTATGCAGATACCCTTGAGGAGCTGTGGAGCAACGCGCTGCTCGTTGTTCAGCCTTCCACGCTGGAAGGTCTTTCGATTTCCCTTCTGGAAGGCCTGAGCTATGGGAAGTGCGTGCTCGTGAGCGACATACCCGAGAACCTGGAAGTTGTCGAGGATTGTGCGCCTTCCTTCAAGAGCCGGGACGTTGAGGATCTGAAGAGCAAACTTGAGATGCTTTTGGGCTCGCCTGAGTTGCTGGCTGTTTACGAAAAGAAGGCCAGGCGTCACATATTGAACAGGTTCACGTGGGATGGTGTGACTAGCTCACTGGAACAGGTCTATCTCGAGCTTCTGTCCGAGTGACCTCGGAGGTCCTCCCAAGCTTATTTGTGTTGAATCTGTGGCCTCCCTGTGCTATAGACATTCAACGGTCTGGAAACTGTGAAGGGACGGTCAACGCATAAACCTTAATTGCCCCTCTTGTCCCGCCCGAACGAATTTTTGCCGTCGCCGCGCGGCCGGGCAAGTTTGTAGTATTAGGAGGCGTTCTTGATGGTGCCTGCGGCGATGACCCGTTAGAGTAGTGGATTTTGGTTACGCGATTAGAATCCCTCGGAGGACGAACAAGTTCTCTGCAGCGGGATCGAGGAGGAAGTGATGCCTTCGAGGTTTGCTCTGGTTTTCCTGGTGCTTTCGTTTCTCCTGAGCCTTCTCTTGGGCGGGTGTGCTGCCGAACGTCCGCTTCAGAAGAAAGCCAGCGCCCCGACAGGAAAGGAACAGACCGAAGGGACGCTCGAGGCAATCCCTGAACCTGTCAGCCCGAAGAAGAAGGCAGTTTCCCGTGCGGACACCGCTTCCTCCTACGTTGAGCAGGAAGCACCTGCCAACGTGGAACAAAGTGACATTGCTTCCGGATACAGGGTGCAAATCTTCGCTTCTTCGAGCCTTGAGAAAGCTGAACAGGTCGCAGGCAAAGCGAGGAGCCTTTTCTCCGAGCGCGTGTACGTGGAGTACTCTGCTCCTCTCTACAGGGTGAGAGTGGGGAACTTTACTTCCAAGGAAGATGCCTTGCGGTTTAAGGAAAAGGCAGTCCAATCAGGTTATGATGGCGCGTGGGTCGTAGAAGCTCTTATTGAGCGGGAATAGGAAGTCCATGGCCGGTTTCGGGGTGTGTATCTTTGAAGACTCAGCTCATGCAGGATTTCTGCCTCTGGTGTATTCACGGGCCGTATTCGAGCTAAGGTGTGGGGTCTTTGCTCTGTGGGAGAAGATCACCAGAAACTATGCCGGCGATGTGGAATTCTTCTGCATCACGAGACCTTACGTGGCGAAGGTTCTCTCGGAAAGGCTGACTCTTGCAGTAAATCGCGTCGCTGATTTCTCGGGCGAGACCATGCTTTTCATCAACGGTAGGCTCCTGGCCCCGCCAGCTCTTTCGCAGCTGTTTCCGGTTGAAGGAAGGCCTGCATGCTTCCTGAGTGAAGGGGAACTTGTTGCTTTCAGGATGGATCAGCCCACTCTGCGCGAGCGGTTCGCCGACCCCGAAGCATTTCTGACGTCTGATTTTTCTAGCAAGGTGGCGGCGGAATTGCCTGTTAGCGTTGTAAAAGCCACACTCCTCAAGTATCCGTGGGAAGTCGTGTCCAACAACCCCGGGCAGATCGGCGCGGATTTTGACATGTCGCGTCAGGGGGGCAGGATTGAGGGGGAGGTGGACGAAAGGGCAGTCATATATAACGCCCGTGCTGTTCACATAAGCCGGGGCGCCAGAATTGATGCAGGAGTAGTGATAGACGCACGTGGAGGGCCGGTATTCGTTGGGACGGATGCCAAGGTTTCCGCCTTCACCCGCATAGAAGGACCCTGTTCGATCGGAGAAAACTGCATTCTTGTCGGAGGGAGAATAACCGGCGGGTGCTCCCTCGGCCCGTGCTGCAGGGTTGGAGGCGAGGTAGAACAAACGATATTCCAGGGATACTCAAACAAGTACCATGAAGGTTTCATCGGTCATTCCTATGTGGGAGAGTGGGTGAATCTCGGAGCCCTTACGACCAACAGCGACCTGAGAAACACCTACACCAACGTCAGCGTTGTTGTCGAAGGGCACCCCGTGCAGACCAACATGCTAAAGGTGGGGACCTTTGTCGGCGACTTCACGAGGACAGGAATCGGCACGCTCCTTGATACAGGTTCAACGCTCGGCTTCTCGACGAATGTTTTTGGGGGTAGAAGGGTTCTTCCGAAGTACGTACCATCGTTCGTATGGGGGGACGGAGATAGTTTTGCCGAATATACTCTGGGAAAGGCCGTGGCAACTGCTCAGAACATGACGGACAGACGCGGTGTTGCCTGGAGTTCCAACTCTGAGGAGTTGATGCATAAGGTTTTTGAGCTCACGAAAGTGGAGAGACACAAGCTGCTTGCCGAGTGAGTTGCAGTTGAGCTCACAAGCTGCAGCAACGAGATGGCGAGATTCGGAGCGATGCAAGGAAACTGCTTCACTGGCAGGACCACTTTGAGGAGGCACGATGCCTGAGCTGCGAAGAGATCCCATAATCGGACGCTGGGTTATCATATCAACCGAACGTGGCAGAAGACCCATCGGGCTCTCTGAAGCCGCGCCGGCAAAGAAAACAGACGCGGCCTTCTGTCCTTTTTGCGAGGGCAACGAAGACAAGACCCCTCCGGAGGTCTTTGCTTTCAGGGCCCCGGGTACTGCTCCCAATACCCGTGGCTGGAGCGTGAGAGTTGTGCCTAACAAATTCCCGGCGCTTCAGATTGAAGGCAACCTCAATAGAAGGGCCGAGGGTATGTACGACCGGATGAACGGAATAGGAGCCCATGAAGTCATAATAGAGACTGCGGACCATAATCAGGAGACCAGCGATCTTCCGGCCGAGCACCTAAGGAAGGTTCTCGTCGCATTCAGGGAGCGAGTGCTCGACTTGAAGAAAGATACACGGTTTCGATACATTCTCATCTTCAAGAATCATGGCGAACCTGCTGGCGCTTCTCTTGAGCACAGCCACAGTCAGCTTATCGCCACGCCGATTGTTCCAAAGAGGGTGGCGGAAGAAATCGATGGTGCAAAGCGGCACTTCGACCTTAAGGAGCGATGCATATTCTGTGACATGCTGCAGCAGGAAACTGCTGACGGGAAAAGGATGGTTATAGAAAACGACGAGTTTGTTGTTTTCTCCCCTTTTGCTGCGCGTTTTCCCTTCGAAACCTGGATTCTTCCACGCACACACTACGCGGTTTTTGAGAGAATCCAGGACGGCGAACTCTCCACTCTTGCCACGACTCTCAAGGAAGCACTCAAGCGGATGAACATAGCCTTGAATAATCCTTCCTATAATTATATATTGCACTCTGCGCCTATTAGGACTCCGGACCTGGAGTATTATCACTGGCACATAGAGATTATCCCGAAGCTAACCAGGGTGGCAGGGTTCGAGTGGGGAACGGGTTTCTATATCAATCCGACATCGCCAGAGGATGCTGCTGAGTTTCTGGGTCAAATCCCAATTGAGAAATTGAAGGAGGGCACATGAAGACAAAGTTCCGAGTCTGTATTGTAAGCGCTGAGATGATTCCTTTTGCCAAAGTCGGAGGACTTGCCGATGTGGTGGGCTCTCTTTCGAAGACTCTGGCATCAATGGGGCATGATGTCTCCGTTTTTCTGCCAAGATACGCTTCCGTCGGCAGCGGAGAATTCGGTCTGAAGAAGGTAAAGTTCAACGGACAACTTGCAGTGCAGCTCGGGCCGGAAGAAAAGAGAATCGACGTCTGGGAGTGCACGCCTAAAGGTTCACGTGCCAGGGTCTATTTCATAGGGAATGAATCGCTTTTTGGCAGGGACGGCATATACACTGATCCCAAGACGCTCGAGGATTATCCAGACAACGGTCGGAGATTCACATTTTTCGCCAAAGCAGTTCTTGAAGTCATCAAGAATCTCTCGTTGCATTTTGACGTTATTCATTGTAATGACCACCAGACAGGTCTGATACCTCTCTTTCTTCGCGGTGAGCACTCGGCTGAAAGGGTTTTTGCAAATACGGCGATCCTTTTCACTATTCACAACCTTGGCTATCAGGGAGTATACTCGCGTGAACTTATTGCACAGACCGGTCTGCCCGAGGAGCTTGCATATCCCATGGGGCCTCTGGAATTCTGGGGAAAACTCAATTTCATGAAGGCTGCGGTTGTGTACGCAGATTTGATCTCAACGGTCAGCGAGACATACGCGAAAGAAATTCAGACAACCGAGGAATACGGATTTGGTCTCCAAGGCGTGCTCGCTGCACGAACCGAAGACCTGTTCGGGGTCACGAATGGCGTTGATTACGCCGCATGGAATCCTTCAAAAGACAGGTACGTCCCGTATAAATATGCCCTTGGAGACCCTGGTAACAAGGTTAAGAACAAGATGCATCTTATCGAGAAGAAGAAGCTGTTTGGGCTTTCCCAGAACAGCTTCTTGATTGGAATAGTCTCGAGGCTTGCGGATCAGAAGGGGTTTGACCTCTTAGAAGAGGTTTCCGAAGAAATGCTCTCCATGGACATTGGCTTGGTCATATTGGGAACAGGCCAGCAGAAGTACCGCGATTTCTTCTCGAAACTCGAATCAAGATATCCCGGTAAGGTCTCGTTGACCCTTGAGTTCAGCGAGAAGTGGGCCCATCTCATCGAAGCCGCCTCAGACGCATTTCTGATGCCCTCCAAGTACGAGCCCTGCGGGCTCAACCAGATGTATAGTATGAGGTATGGCACCATTCCGATCGTCCGGTTTACGGGAGGCCTTGCCGACACCGTAAGAGAGTTCGACCCTGCGTCAGGGAAAGGAACCGGTTTTGTGTTCCACGAGTACGAGGCGAGAGCTCTCATGGAAGCCTTGAAGAGGGCCCATGGAATCTTTCTCAACAAGGAAGAGTGGGCCACGCTAGTGAAGAACGCCATGGAAGAGGATTTTTCCTGGAAGCGCGCGGCACGTGGTTACGTAGAGCTATACAGAAAGACGATAGCGAAAAAGTGCAGCGCCCCTTTCGCGGATTGGGTCTCTTCTATGGCTGAAACAACCCTGTGAAGACCTAGAAGAGACCCTTGTCAGTAACTTTCGCCAATCGCGATGGGTCAGTTTCATGCGCTCGACATAGGTGATTCCTCTATAAAGACCCTGTGGAGCGCTCTTACAGCCTGTGCAAGCTTGTCCTCGGGTACTAGGCATGACAATGTAATTGCGGTGCCGCTTGCGGCGTAGGGCTGGATTCCGAGGGAAGCAAGAGTCAAGAAGGTCTCGGAGCATGTGCCGGCAGCCCACAGAAGATTCGACCCGACTATTGAGACAAGCCCGACGCCAGAGACAAGTTCCAGCTTGCCACCCAACTCATCCAGGACAGACTGACAGGCTTCTGCGAGGGGTGTTCTGTCGGACTCGGGGGCGACGAACAGAAGAGTACCTTCGCAGGAAGGAACAAGTGACTCGCTAAAGAGCTTTACTTCTACACCAGCTTCTTCGAGTCTCTTGAAAAGGGAGGAGGTGGCCTCATTTACCTTAGCTATTCCGCTGAGTCTCGCCAGAATCATTCCCCGTGTGTGAGCTATTCCCCTAACGTTCCTCGTATCTGTGATCGAATTCCCGGTCACCATTGTCCCCCTTTCGGATGAGAAACTGGAGCGCACGTGAAGCGGTACGTTGTACTTGTACGCAAGTTCGACAGCGGTGTGGTGTACTACTCCTGCGCCCGATGCGGAGAGTTCTAACATCTCCTCGAAGGAAATCGAGTCGAGTTTTTTCGCTTCTCCCACGACCCTTGGGTCCGCGCTGAAAACACCCTCCACATCTGTGAATATCTCGCACTCCCTTGCCCCGAAAGCAGAGGCCAGCGCAACAGCCGTGGTATCTGACCCGCCCCTGCCCAGAGTAGTTACCTCTCTGCTTGAACTCACTCCCTGAAAGCCCGCCACGATCACAACTCTATTCTTGTCCAGCTCCTCGCTTATCCTAAAAGCTTTTACGTCCAATATTCTCGCACGAGTATGCTTGGAGTCGGTTATGATTCCGCTCTGTGAACCTGTGAAGGAGATGGCTTCGCACCCTCTGTCATTGATCGCCATTGAGAGCAAGGCCATCGAGATTCTCTCACCAGCCGTGAGAAGCATGTCCAGCTCTCTTGAAGAAGGGCTACGTGATACCTTCGTTGCAAGGTCAAGAAGCTCGTTTGTGGTGTCGCCCATTGCGGACACAACGACTATGAGGTCGTTACCCATTCGTTTTGTTTCAACGACCCTGTCGGCGATCGACATTATCTGCTCTACGGTCGCCAGGGACGAGCCCCCATATTTTTGGACTACAAGTCGCATCTTGGCTAACTCAGCGCTCGGTGGCATTTGTGCCCGAAGTGGATCCTTGGAACAGCGTCCCAGAATCGGAGCAGCATCCCAGAATAGGGCCACCGTGGCGGAATCAGAATAGTGCACAAAAGGGCAACACCCTCTGGTGGTCTGGGCCTGATTCCACAGCGGCGTCCGTCCGATATCCTTCTTAGCCACTTAAAATTGATAGCTTACAAATGATAGCAGAACATAGGCTCCGGTCTAGTCAATTGTTCCGTACAGACGTCCGAAACGGTGACGACTCACGTGTCTCACCACATTCCAGTAACTCTTGACAAGGCGCCTATCACGGGATATATTCTAGCCGTATCAAAGGGAGAGTGATGCGAGCGGAAGTAGCTCAGCCCGGTAGAGCTCCACCTTGCCAAGGTGGCAGTCGCGGGTTCAAATCCCGTCTTCCGCTCCATTGCCGATAGAGATTGGAACGAGTGCAGGCTTCTCAGAAAGCCCGCGGACGGACTTTGGCGGCATAGCCAAGTGGCTAAGGCGACGGTCTGCAAAACCGTTATTCTCCGGTTCAAATCCGGATGCCGCCTCCAATTCTCTTCCAACCTGCCTTTTGCTTCCCTGGCATTTCTGGCCGCGGAGAAGACGCTAAGTGCATTGTGCAGAGGCTAAAAAGCAACCGGCGCCCCCTGGATGATTAGGAAGCGCCGGGTTGTTCGCGAAGCTTCTCACTACTTCTTTTTCTTCGCGGCTTTCTTCGTTTTCGTCTTGGGTTTCTTCACCTTTGTTTCCCTCCTTTCATCGTCAAGGGTATTTGCGCGGGCGATTCACCTGCCGTCCTAGCCTGCGCCCGGCAGGTGAGGGCTGGAGTTGGTTTCGGGGCCAGTACGCCTGGAAGTTGATTTCTCCCTGACGTATCGCTCCAGCTCGGTCCTCATGATTCTCCAGTTATTTCCTATTTTGAAGGCAGAAATCTCACCCTTTTTGACCAGATTTCTCAGCGTCGGTCTGGAAATCCGCAGAAGCTCGCATGCTTCCCTGGAGGTCAAGATGTCTTCCTTTTCGAATCTTGCCACGCGTTACTCCTTTCTTCCGAATTGTTAGCCAATCTATTCTATGCTGCAATATTTGTCAACTATAATCTCGTTTTGCCCCCTTATGTCGCTTCCGCTCCAATTTGCTCTGACTTTTCCTGTTCTTTTCGATCTCAAACCCGCTCGGCGGCACCCGAGAGGATTTTGCGTTGCGAACTCTTTGTATGATCGCTGTCTGCAAGCCAGACTCCAAGCCCGGTCTGCGGTATCCGCGAAGATGCGCCCCGCTGTGGCCCTGGGAGTTGCGCTTCAGTCGTGCACGCCCGGCTTCCGCTTTGGTTTGACAGGCACACTGGTTGATGCTAAGTTGCAGGAAGCTCAGGGTTCCATCTGAGGCCTGCTCTTGAGGGTCTTGGTGCCTGGCCGGTTGCATCGTGTTATTTCTTAGAGAGTGAAACGATGGTTCAGTCTGGTGCGAAGCCGAAAAAGGGAGAGGTGAAAACTTGGAGCGACTAAAGAATTTCGAAAAGCTCAGGCCGGAAGTCCAGAAGCTTCTCGGACCTTACGTGCGTGGACTACTCTCCATCGCAGAAGAGGACGTAGTCTCGCTTTTGGTTTTTGGAAGCGCGACGGGGCCTGACTTTGTGCCCGGTCGTTCGAACATCAACGTGGCTATCATGGTCCGCGACATCGACTATGCTTTTCTAAAGAAGTGTCTGAAGCACATTGCAGGCGGCTTCAAGAAGCGGATAGTGGCTCCTCTGTTCTTGACGCGCAAATACATAGATAGTTCACTTGACGTTTTTCCCATAGAGTTTCTCGATATCCGAGAAACTTCCCTGGTTCTTGTAGGAGATGATCCTTTTGAAAGTGTTGACCTGAATAGCTCAAGTCTTCGCCTTGAATGTGAACAGCAACTCAAGGGAGCCCTTCTCAGAACAAGGCAAGCGTATCTCGAGCTCGGCCTTACTCAGAGAGGACTTGAGAGGGTATTGAGCGAGTCTCTCAATTCCCTGATACCGGTTTTTAGGGCCATGCTGGTTCTCAAAGGCGTGACGCCCTCCCGCGGCAAGCAAGCGATCTTGGGTTCCACTTGCGAAGCATTCGGGGTTGCTTCTGGGACTTTCGAGGGAATCCTGAAACTCAGGCTTGAGAGGAAGCGCGTGTCGCCCGAAACAGAAGAAAAGATCCTTCGCGACTACATGAAGAGCATTGATGAACTGGCGCAGATTGCAGACGTTCTTAGAATCGAGGAGAAACGTTGAAGACAGACAGAGCCCTCATGTTCCGATTTTCTGGGGCGTTTTCCTTTTTGAGAAGAGCGCTCTTTCCCACTTTGGCTGTAGCGCCGGCCAAGAGATTGCGGCTCGCTGCAACTGTCTTTGTGGTCTTTAGCCTGCTAAGCCCTGCTTGTTCTGTACTTGTTACGGCTCCGTTGAGCACGAGGGGTTCGCTTGAAAAGCTCGCTCCGGCGTTCAGTCCATGCTTCGGAGTCGCCCTGGCCCAGGAGTATCCTCAACCCGTCGGGTTCGTGAACGACTTTGCAGACGTAGTCCCGGTGGACATTCGAGCGAAAATAGAAGCGATCGCCCTGGAGCTGAAGCAAAAAACGGGCTCCGAAATAGTTGTAGTTACTGTTCGGACGACGGACGGGGTTGACATACATGACTACTCGGTCGAACTCTTTACCAGATGGGGGATCGGTAAGAAAGGTCAAGACAATGGGCTTCTCATCATCGCAGCCATAGAGGACCGCAAGCTGTGGATCAAGACGGGATACGGGCTCGAAGAGACGATACCTGACGCGGTGGCGTCCCGAGTTTACCGTGACGTACTTCGCCCTTCTTTCAAGGAAGGAGCATACGGTAGAGGACTACTTTCCGCTGTACAGGTCCTTGCCGGACGAATCGCCAATCACGCGGGAGTACAACTGACGTCGTTGGATAAGGTTCCTGTTGGGTCGGGGGGAGATGCATACCGTTCGAGCGGTCGGCCCTTCGTGCCGCTTGCTTTTGTCGGCGGCGTCATGATCCTGCTAATCTTCCTGCGGATCATAGGAGGTCCTCGCTCCGGCAGGTACGGCGGTTTTCCTTTCTGGACAGTGGGCGGGTTCTCGGGTGGGATGAAGGGAGGAGGCTTCGGAGGAGGTTTTGGTGGTTTTGGAGGAGGAAGTTGCGGTGGAGGAGGGGCCGGAGGGGGTTGGTGACGATAACGTTCCAGAGAACATCTCGAGACCGAAAAGCCACGAGAGCACCGCGAGACCCGGGAAGAGGTGGGCCGGAGAGCAGAGGACTAACACACTCAAGGTAGCGAGAAACCGAAGGAGGTAGTATGCAAAAAGCAGGATGGGTCGTTGTCGTTCTCGTCGTAGCAGTGCTCGCGCTCGTTGTGGTGTCCTGGTACGTAAACGGCCTTAATAGAGTCGTGAGGCTCAACGAGCAAGTCAACGAAAAATGGGGTCAGGTGGAGGCACAGCTACAGAGGCGAAATGATCTAGTGCCGAATCTTGTTGAGACCGTTAAAGGTTACGCGAAACACGAGGAGAGCATTTTCGAAGAGGTTGCGAGACTCAGAAGCCAGTGGGCTGGGGCCGCGACCAGGGAAGAAAAGATAGAGAATTCGAGGGCGATGGACGCCGCTCTGGCGAGGCTGCTACTTGTTGTGGAGAACTATCCCCAGCTTCGAGCCACAGAGAACTTTCAGACGCTCCAGGCCCAACTTGAGGGTACCGAGAATCGGATAGCAGTGGAGCGTATGAGATACAACGAAGCAGCTCGCGCTTTCAACACTTACATTCAGGAAGTATTTGGGAGTTTCTTTGCAAAGCAGCGGGGGATGAAAAAACAGGTGCCGTATTTCGAGGCCGCTCCCGGTGCTGAGCAAGCACCGCAAGTGAAATTCTAGGTCGTTTCCCCTGTATGCCGAGGTGGCGGAATGGCAGACGCAGCGGACTTAAAATCCGCTGGAGATTCTTCTCCATGCCGGTTCGAGTCCGGCCCTCGGCAAACTTATTCTCAGTGCGTGACGGCGGGTAACACTATGTGGCAGTGTGCATTGCACGAGATAAGAGACACCATTTCGTGTTTGCTCTGCGTGTCTGCCGTTGCCCTTGAGATATATCCATCGCGGGGTCTGAAGTGGAAGCATAAAGGTAGCAGTCAAGGGTACCCCGGCCGTCTTGCTTCTCGACCTGCACGCGACAGCTGGGGGAACAAGGACGGATTCGGCAGAGATGTCGCCCTAGCGCTTCCCTGCGAAAGCCCAAAACCCCCCGATTACCACCTCTACCCCCGTATGTCTAATAACCTGTCCGGATAGTTTTGAAAAAACCTCGCCGTCTTGGAGCATTGTATCGGTCCTGCGGTCGGCAATGGATACGTTGACTCTTCATGCCGTGCCGCGTCGCCGCGCTGGACGACGTTAGATTACAGGTTCAACTCGCTTTCAACCGTTCATCTGGGCAGGCCCGGGAAAGTTCTTGGTCATCGTTGGACAAGTGAAGCTCTGAGATAGACCGACTGTTAGATTGGAAGGCCCAGAGCCCCACTAGTGAGTACACGTCCTCCAAAGAAGGACGAATAGAAGACTGGAATCAAATCAGAGAGTTGAAATAGTTGACGGGAGGTTTTTCATAGAAGAACCGCGCGCTTGGCCCCAGCGTAGCTGGAGAAAACCTCGCGGGACCGGCCCGTATCCTTCGCGAAGCAGTGAAATGGCTTCGCCCCAGTCCAACAGAAACCTCATCCCTCTCGTGAGCCTCAAACCAGCCTCCGTATAAAGAGCTTGCACGTTCACACGTCAGGACCTACAACGGCTGTGCAAACACAGATTGAGAGTGACTCCAGTACAGTCCTACCAACGCTCTCGTACCATCTGGTGAGGAGGATGCAATCATGCTAAGCAGATTGAAGATTGCTCGCCTTGTTGTTCTCACCCTCGTAGTAATTCTGCTGAACATATCAGGCTGCTCAAAGGACAAGAATCCTACGAAGCCAGGGGAGGTTGACGAGCACCTCTGGTCACCGCTGGGCTCAGGGACGAATAGCCGTGTGGAGGCTCTGGCAGTCTACAACGGGCAGTTGATAGCCGCAGGTTATTTCACGACGGCCGGGGGCAGCTCTGCCAATCGCATCGCAGCGTGGAATGACAGCTCTTGGTCTCAACTTGGCTCGGGAATGGACAACTATGTCTTTGCCCTCACCGAGTGGAGCGGGCAACTAATAGCAGGTGGTTATTTCACAACTGCTGGAGGCAGCTCTGCCAATCGCATCGCAGCATGGAATGGAAACTCTTGGTCGCCGTTGAGCTCCGGGATGAACAACAATGTCTATGCCCTTGCTCAGTTCAATGGGCAGTTGATAGCCGCCGGTGAGTTTAGCAATCCTGAGGTCGGCATTGCTGCATGGAACGGCAGCTCTTGGTCACAACTGGGTTTCCCAGGTTTATTTCCTCCCGAGGGCTATGCCCTTGCCGAATTCGAGGCGCACCTTATTGCCGGTGGCTCGTTCCAGATTGCCGGAGGCATCGATGCTAGTCGCGTCGCAGCATGGAACGGCAGCTCTTGGTCGCCCCTCAGCTCCGGGACGAATAGCCGTGTGGAGGCTCTGGCCGTTTACAACGGACTGCTGATAGCCGGAGGCCGTTTCACGACTGCTGGAGGTGTCGCTGCGAACTATATCGCGGCATGGAATGGCATTTCGTGGTCGGCGTTGGGCTCAGGCATGAATAACAACGTCTATGCTCTCGCCGTATACGACGGAAAGTTAATAGCTGCCGGCGAGTTCACGACTGCAGGAGGCACCTCTGCTAACCATATTGCTGTGTGGAACGGTTCCTCCTGGTTTGCGCTGGGCTCAGGCATGAACGGCCGGGTTGACGCCCTTGCGGTCTACAATGGCCGTTTGATAGCCGGAGGTGAGTTTACAAAGGCAGCCGGTGCCCCTGTGAATAACATTGCCGCTCTGAACAACTGAATCAAGACGCTTCGAGTCGAAACTGCAGTTGCGTGCCCGCACCTGCATTGAATCTGACGAAATCCAGACATTCGAAATCCCCAAAACCCCCCGATTACCACCTCTACCCCGTACTCTGAATAATGTGTCCGGATAGTTTTGAAAAAACCTCGCGGACCCTCTCTTGCGGGGTTCGTTCGACATCGCAGCCATTTTCCATTTGACACCAGGTGTCTTCGGTAGTAAAGTACCTGCGTTGAGACTTAATCAAAGGATCGTCGATGACAGATTCACAGAAACTAGCTCGCATCTTCAAGGTATTGTCCGTGGATACGCGGGTACGCATGATCGAGTTGCTCAAGCGTCGGTCTCTGTGTGTCAACGCCCTTGCCCGGGCGCTCGAAATCACGCCCGCGGCCGTGTCGCAGCACCTTCGGGTCCTGCGTGATGTGGACATCGTGACGTCCGACAAGCAAGGTTATTTCGTCCACTATCGGGCCAACGGTGAGATGCTTAGGAGATGGCGGAACCTGGCGGATGGACTACTGCAGCCTAAAGAGCACTAGGCTCTTTTTTTGGGGACGTCGAATAAGCAAGTGCGCAGTGACTTAAACAGAAGGAGGTCGGAATATGTGTGACAAAGGACGATGCTGCGAAAAGCCGAAGCAACTGAAAGGTAAGGCGGAAGGCTGCACGCGCGAACAGGTCAAGAAATGCCATGGCCCCGAAAAGGATCATCCTTGTGCACCTAAGAAGAAGGGCAAGTGAATGGCGTCGGGCGTCGGAGTGTAGAGAACTCCGACGCACTGCTAATCCGCTGGTGGAAAGAACCAGGTAGGGTCAGCCCATTCAGGGCTCGGGCGGAAATCGCGCAAAAATGAAAACATAAAGATATTCGGGGCAAGAAAAATCGAAATAGAGTGCCGCAGCAAATGAACGCCAAGAAAACATCGAGAGGGCTGCCGTAACTGACACCAAGAGGCGCGGTCACTACCGCGGACGGAAACGCGAGCATGACATGCTGCGGGGTTCTGCTAGGATAATAGATTAAGTAGTTCCAAGTACTATTAGGTGGACGCTAGCAAGCTGAGATACATCGTGAAACCCGAAGACTATGACGTTTGGTATCAGACCCCTCGAGGGCGATGGATCGGAGAGACTGAGTATTCTCTGCTTAAGTCGCTCTTGCGCCCTGAACCGGGAAGTTCATTACTGGATATCGGGTGCGGGACCGGTCACTTCACACGTCTATTTGCCCGAAGCATCCGAGGCTGCGTAGTTGGCATTGACCCGAACGGGGAATGGCTGTCCTACGCTCGTGCCCACGCGGCCAACGGGGAAGGTTACATCGCAGCGAGGGCTGAGGCACTTCCTTTTCCTGATCGTGCCTTTGAATTTTCCGTGTCGGTGACAGCACTCTGTTTCGTCCGCGATCAAGAACAGGCGCTACGCGAACTGATCCGAGTCACTCGACGGCGCTTTGTCCTTGGTCTGCTAAACCGTCGTAGCTTGCTGTACCTTCAGAAGGGTCGGGGAGGCGGCACTGGAGGGTATTATGGAGCTCGCTGGCATACGGCATCAGAGGTCCGCGCGCTATTCGAATCTCTGCCTGTCACCAGGGTAGTCATGCGAACAGCAATCCTTCTTCCCATGGTGTCAGCACCCTTCGTACAGGCTCTGGAGTCGCTCTGGCCTCGCGGTGTGCTATGGGGAGGATTTCTTGCGGTAGCCGGTGAGGTATCCCGTGCTGCGCCCAACATCACTCCCCAGCGGACGCCCGCAAGCGGACGCCGTTGAGGTTGGCCCTTTATGCCGCTTCCGAGTAGAGATGTCAACTAATCCACAGCCATCAATAACACAATTGTTCAGTTCCTTTTTGCGTCTGGGGGGCACCGCCTTTGGCGGGCCATCTATGGTAGCCTATATCCGCAGACTGGCAGTGGAAAAGAAACGTTGGCTTGATGCACAAGCCTTTAGCGATGGAGTCGCTCTTTGTCAAATGATACCTGGCGCAACTGCCATGCAAACAGCAGCCTATGTGGGATTGAAAACACGGGGTGTAGTGGGTGCAGGCGCAAGTTTCATTGGCTTTGGTCTCCCCGCCTTTCTTTTGATGATGGCGTTTGCCGCCCTGTACACCTACACGCACAATCTACCCATCGTGGTTTCGGTCTTCAGCGGACTTCAAGCAATCATTGTTGCCATCATAGCCAATGCCACTTTATCTTTTGGCAAGACTACCTTGAAAGACTGGAAGAACTTCGCCATTGCAGGCATTGCTGCAACGTTATTCAGTCGTCATGTGAGCCCAATCCTTGTAATTCTTTTAGCCGCCGTGGTGGGATTGGCACTCATCAGACCCAAGGAAACTAATCCACACTTTTCTCTTTCTTCCGTACGAACGCTGCCATATACAAAGCCAATCTTGTTCATCTTGTCAGTTTCCACAATCGGTTTCCTTCTGCTTTATCTTCTCAACCAAACTCTGTTCAGTCTGGCTGTTCTATTGCTCAGAATAGACTTGCTCGCTTTTGGTGGCGGATTTGCTGCCGTGCCTCTCATGTTCCACGAAATCGTAGAGGTCCGTGGATGGATAGACCATCAGACTTTCATGAATGGGATTGCTCTTGGGCAAGTTACGCCAGGACCAATAGTGATTACTGCTACCTTCATAGGTTATCTGTTAGGCGGCCCGCTTGGAGGGGTAATTGCTACTGCCAGCGTCTTCTTGCCTTCTTTTACGGTAGTGGTGGGCATCTCGCCTTACTTCGATCGGCTACGGGCTTCACCCTCTTTTAACAAAGTCGTTGGCGGCGTGCTGTGTTCCTTTGTAGGGTTACTCGTAGCAGTCAGTGTCCGTTTTGCCTTGAACGTCCATTGGGATTTATTCCATCTGTTCCTTGCCAGCGGTGCGTTTGTCGCTTTGCTCCTGAAAGTAGATATTCTCTGGGTGGTTGTGATAGGAACAGTAATCTCGGTGTTGTTCATATAGCGCTCGAAGCAAAGGTGAGAGGGTGGCCTAACTCCTGTTAGGCCTCCCTCTGTCAGTAGATAGAGATGGGCCTTAGTTCGTGGTCGAGTAGCAAGCGGCTCGCCGAGAGTTCACCAGGCTAGTAGTTGAGCACTCGCTGCGTACGCCGTGAACTTGGTTGACAACACTGAGAACGCCGTTCATACCTCTGCGCCCCCCCAGAATCGATTCTGTTGCCTCCAAGCGCCGTCCTTGCGGCCTCACGTCGACGAACTAAGCCCAGGATACATCTGGGCAGGCTCCCCAGATGTGCCAGTATTCGAACCCTAGAAGAGGGGCGCGAAACCGCCCTATGTCTCCGAGTCGTCTACACGGACTGGAGCGGTACGGGTGGCCATAGCGAGTACCAGCCAGAGGGTATGATGATCGGATGGGTTCGTCTTCGGACTGGCTCCACGGGCAAGTTTAAGAGATAGAACCCTTAGATTGATGTTTCGATTCGCTGGGTCTCTAAGAAGAGCAAGAGAACATGGATCTCTCAAGCTGAAGCTTCAGCGTCACCGGGTCCCCCTGGCCCAAGAGAGGTGGAATGCCTTGAATGACCTTCCCCTCGAAAGCTGGCCCAGTTCGGGTCTGGGCTTGAGAGCAGTGTGAGTTCTGCCCAGAAGCTGCCACCGGAACTGGACTGGAATCTAGGTGAAATGTCATTGACAATGCATGGCCATTTGGCTAAACTACCAAATATCGATGGGATTGGTTTGCGCACAGAAACATGCTCCAACGTGCTTACACTGGGAGGTGAAAGCAATGGCTGAGGAAGGCCGCTGCTGTTCAGCCACGACGAATGTCGTTCTGGCATGCTCCGGGGGATCAAATGTGGGTCAGCTTGCAAACGAGGCCGCCAAGCGGCTGAACCGTGAGAAGGTTGCGAAGTTCTCTTGCCTCGCCGGGGTCGGCGGGCAGGTCAGTGGGATGATCGCCTCGGTGAGGGGGGCTGACAAGGTGCTCGTGATTGACGGATGCCCCGTTGCCTGCGCGAAGCATTGCATGAACCTGGCAGGTATCAGGGACTATCAGTATCTCGTTGTAACAGACCTTGGGGTAAAGAAAAACCCGGAATTCAGGCTGGATGAGCCGGAGGTCAAGCGCGTCCTGGCGGAATGTCGGCTTAGATTGAACGGACCCCAAGTGAACGAATCTGGGATTGAATGAACCGAAGCGAATGAATTCGGCGGCTGACCAGGGCAAA
>Ga0315291_10001407_pt1 | contig 32103 bp, 26 predicted proteins | sample YL17G12_20_MG_FD_203070 | JGI IMG/M metagenome (GOLD analysis project Ga0315291, IMG submission 203070) | Sediment microbial communities from Yellowstone Lake, YNP, Wyoming, USA - YL17G12_20 | ecosystem: Environmental > Aquatic > Freshwater > Lake > Sediment | place: USA: Wyoming | collected...
CCACCCTCGCGAGGTGGACGAGGCGCTCGTGCGGGCCCAAGAGGCCCGCCGCATCCTCGACCGGCTCTACGGCTACGACGTCTCGCCGCTCTTGTGGCGGAAGGTTCGACCGCGGCTGTCGGCCGGTCGGGTGCAGAGTGTCGCGGTGCGGATGATCGTCGAGCGAGAGCGGCAACGGATGGCCTTTGTCTCGGCCACGTTCTGGAGCCTGTTGGGAACGTTCGTCAAGGCCGGCGGAGAGAGCCTCGAGGCCTCCTTGATCTCGGTCGACGGCCGCAAGCTGCCCTCCAGCCGCGATTTCGATCCGACCAGCGGGAAACTGAAGGGCCCGGACCTGCTGTGGCTCGACCAGGCCCAGGCCGGTCAACTCATCGAGCGGCTCCGCGGTGCCGACTGCCGCGTGGCCAGCCTGGAAGACAAGCCGTACAGCACCAGGCCGTATCCCCCGTTTACCACCAGCACGCTGCAGCAGGAAGGGAACCGCAAGTACGGGTTTACGGCCCGGCACACCATGGAGGTCGCCCAGTCGCTCTACGAGAACGGCCACATCACCTACATGCGGACCGACTCGACCAACCTGGCCGCGGTGGCGGTCGAGACTGCGCGGGCGCTGGTTGCCTCCCAATACGGCCAGCAGTATCTGCCCGAAAAGCCTCGGGCCTACCAGACCAAGGTCAAGAACGCCCAGGAGGCCCACGAGGCGATTCGCCCTGCCGGCCATCCGTTCGACTTCCCCGAAACGCTCCGCAGCCAGCTCAGCCCCGACCAGTTCAAGCTCTACGACCTGATCTGGAAGCGGACCGTGGCCAGCCAGATGGCCGATGCCCGCGGGCGCCGAATCACCATCACCCTGCAACTGGGTGAGGCCCTGTTTCAGGTCAGCGGCAAGACGATCGACTTCGCCGGCTATCTGCGGGCGTACGTGGAAGGCTCGGACGACCCGGAGGCCGATCTGGCCGACCGGGAAGACGTCCTGCCCTCGGTGGCCATCGGCGAGGTGCTCACCTGCGGCAAGCTGGAAGCCAAGAGCCATACCACCAAGCCGCCCAGCCGGTATAGCGAGGCGTCGCTAACCGGCGCGCTGGAAGAAATGGGGATCGGCCGGCCGAGCACCTACGCCGCGATCATCGACACGATCTTGGCCAGGGATTACGTGTTCAAGTTCAAGCGGGGCAACGTGCTGGTGCCCACCTGGACGGCATTCGCCGTCTTGCAGTTGCTCGAGGCCCACCTGCCGGACCTGGTTGACTACCGGTTCACGGCCGAGATGGAGGACGACCTGGACGCGATCAGCCGCGGTGAGATGGGCCACGTGGACTACCTCAAGCGGTTCTACTTCGGCAACGCCCATCCCGGGCTGAAAGAGCAGTTGAAGAACAAGGCAGGTGAGATCGATGCCCGCGAGGTCTGCCAGGTGCTGATCGGCAAACCGGCAGGCACCGGGGAAGCCGCGGCCGAGGTTTACGTCCGCGTGGGGCGTTACGGCCCGTTCCTGGAACAGGGCGATCGCCGGGCGAGCCTGCCCGAGAAGATCCCGCCGGATGAACTGACCGTGGAGGCGGCGCTGGAGTTGCTCGAGAAGGCGGCCCAGTCCGAGGAACCGTTGGGTATCTGCCCCGACACGCACCAGCCGGTATTCCTCAAGGTCGGCCGTTTCGGACCCTACGTGCAGCGCGGCACGCCCGAGGACGAAACGAAACCGCAGAACGCCTCACTGCTGCGGGGCATGTCGCCGGAAGCCGTCGACCTGCAGTTGGCGCTGAGGTTGTTGTCGCTGCCGCGCCGGTTGGGTAAGCACCCGCAAAACGGTCAGGAGGTAACGGCGCACAACGGGCGTTTCGGGCCGTACGTCAAGTGTGGCGACGAGACCCGCTCCCTGCCCGACGATCTCTCACCCCTGGACGTAACCCTCGAACAGGCCCTGCAACTGTTGGCCCAATCCAAGCCGCCGCGCAGGGCCTCCAGGCAGCGGGAACCGATCAAGGTCTTCGACCCCTCGCCGGTCACCAACCAGCCGGTGCGGTTGTTGGCGGGCCGCTATGGGCCCTACGTCACCGACGGCCAGACCAACGCCTCGCTGCCCCGGGGCTCCTCGCCCGAAGGAATCACCTTCGAGCACGCACTTCAACTGCTCAAAACCCGCGCTGAAGAAGGCCCCACCAAGAAGACCGCGCGCCGAAGGGTTGTCAGGAAAGACACCGCACAGAAGAAGACCGCTGCAAGGAAGGTGGTCAAGAGGAAGCCCGCGAAGAAAAAGGCCGCCAAGAAGAAGGCGGCGGACAAGTAGCCACAACGGCCCTCACGAACGCCCAGGACGACCTTATGGCGCCCGTACCGGTCAGCCCTTCCCTCTTCGGCCTTCCCCTCATTCCTTACCGCCCAGTGCGATGGCGTAGGCGGTGGCGTGGGTCCGGCAGTGCGAGATACTCACCAGCAGCTTGGTGATGCCGAGCTGTTCGACGACCTCCTTGACGCCGCCGCGGACGGCCACCACGGGCTGCCCGCTGGCCTCGTTGCAGATCTCGATGTCGCGCCAGGCGATCCCTCGCCGCCAGCCGGTCCCCAGGGCCTTCAGGATCGCTTCCTTGGCCGCCCAGCGGCCGGTGAAGTGCTGGGTCGCTTGTGCGCGGCTCTGGCAGTAGGTGATCTCCCCGGGCGTGTACACCCGGTTGATGAACAGCTCTCCGTGCCGTTCGATCATTCGCGCGATCCGCAAACACTCTGCAATGTCGGTACCGATTCCGATGATGTTGGGCATGGGGTTTGGGGATTGGGGATTAGGGATTCGGGACTAGGGATTGGGGGGCCCGTGTCCGCGTCGCGCCTCTGCCGTTTCCCGCCGTCTATAACTCCCGGCTTGCCGTTCCTGCCGACCGCCCACTGCCGACTGCCTACTGCCTACTGCCCACTGCCCACTGCCTACTGCCCACTGCCTACTGCCCACCCTCTTCCGCCTTGGCCTCATCGAGCATCTGCACCACGCGCTCACGTCGCGGGGGCTCGAGCCAGGCCCGCACCGAAAACCCAGCGGCTCTGGGCGGCTGCCAGGATAGCACGAACTCCGTCGGGCCGCAGCCTCCGTGGCAATCGAGCAACCGGTATCGGGCCGAACTGGGCAGGTCCTCCAGCCGGACGTCGGCCGATTCGGCCAGCCGGCCGGCGGTCCGGGCATCGACGCGACCGCTGCGGGTGACACGATACCAGCTTCGACAGCGGTTGCAGAACGGCTGCCGCATCGCCGGGACCACCATCGCCAGCGTAGCCGCCAGCACCAACAGCCCGTCGATCGCCCAGGTCAGCCAGGCGACCCAGCCACGGGCGACATAGCCGCGGATCTTCATCTCGCGCCCGATTCGGGCCTGCGCCTGTAGGTAGGAAACGACGTCTGCCGGAGGGCTGGGTTCGTAACCCTCGGTCAGCTTGGGGTACGCCAGATGGGCGCGTCGGAACTCTTCCATCTGACGCTCGACCCTCGCCCGCTCGGCCCGATATCTGACGTAGTGCTGCCCGACGACCGTCACCCCTGCGGCCAGCACCGCTCCGAGCAGGACGGTGGGACGGTTGCCGACTTGGCCCAGCCGTATCAAGCCGACCGCCAAGGCCCCCAGCCCGACACCCACCAACAGGGGGAATACGATCAGGGGCGCGAATTTCTCCTCCGCCACGCTGGCCGCCCAGGCCACCAGGACACCCAGGACGAGGCAAGCGGGCAACGATAGGACGAAGCTCCACCAGGAAAAACGTCCCTCGCCGACCGGTCCCGAGCCGTCCCGAGCTGCTTCTCGTCCAGTCTCCATGCTAAATAGCTATGCGTGATTCCGTGAAAAAGGGGACAGGTCCAATTTGCCGGAACGGCCCGGAGGGTGCTTCGCACAAATTGGACCTGTCCCCATTTTTCCTCCCAGGATCGTGCAAGTCCACTAGGCCTTCACGCCGCAGGCACGCTGTGCTCGCAGGAGGACTTCGGCGGCCTTCTTTCTGGCCTTGGCGGCGCCGTCGCCGAGGATCTGGCGAATCCTCTCCGGATCGGCCTCCAGCTCTCGGCGGCGCTGCCGCGACTGCTCAAAGAAACCCTCCGCCAGGTCGGCCAGCGCCTGCTTCACCTCTCCGTAGCCGAACCCGCCGCGACAGTACGTGGCGGCCATTTCCGCCCGCTGCCTGTCGTCGGCAAACAGGCTATAGAGCTGGAACAGGTGATCGGAGTCCGGATCCTTGGGCTCTTCCATGGGCCGCGAGTCGGTCTTGATCCGCATGATCTTCTTGCGAAGCAGGTTGGGCTCCTCGAACACCTCCAGGGTGTTGTTGTAGCTTTTCGACATCTTTTCGCCGTCGGTGCCCGGAACCCGCGCCGAGGCGTCGAGCACCTTTGCCTTGGGGATCACGAACGTCTGGCCGAAGTGATGATTGAAGCTGGCCGCCAGGTCGCGGCAGACTTCGATGTGCTGCACCTGGTCCTCGCCCACCGGAACCGTATCGGAGTCGTAGGCCAGGATGTCGGCCGCCATCAACACCGGGTAGGCAAACAGGCCGGTATCGGCCGGGAGCCCTCGGGCCTTCTTGTCTTTGTAGGCGTGGCACCGCTCCAACAGACCCATCGGCGCCCCGGTCATCAACAGCCAACACAACTCGCTGACCTCGGGCACGTCGGACTGCACAAACAGCGTGGCCCGATCCGGATCGAGCCCCAAGGCCAGCAAGTCGACGGCCGCATCGATCGTGGACCGCCAAAGCTCGCTGCGATCGCGGACCGCGGTCAACGCATGCAGGTTGGCCACGAAGTAGAAGGCCTCTTCCGCCTCGTTCTGCAGATCGATGTACTGTCGGATCGCTCCGAAGTAGTTTCCCCAGTGGAAACGTCCCGTGGGTTGAATGCCGGAGAGAACACGCATGGGAGTGGAGAGTGGGGAGTGGTGAGTGGAGAGTGGAGAGTACAAAGGAGAACGGCCGCCGGTGGATACTGTTTGTAGGTCGTTTGTGCAATTGTAGCGTGGAGCTGGGATGGTTGGTACCCCATTGATGTCCAGAAGAAGAATGCGACACGCCGTCTAGCGGCCGACGGCACGTCGATCGAGAGAAACGCCCGCGTCGCCGTTCCGGCGATGGGTAAGAGATGTGCCATCAGCTTTCTGAGAGTCAATACCCTCTCACTACTCACCACTCACCACTCTCCACTCACCACTCACCACTAGCCACTATCCACTCTCGATGGTCCCGACCACGTCAGCCACGCACGTTGCCCCCAGCTCGGCCAGCGCGGCGGGCAGGGCGTCGAGGATCTGCCTGGAAACGGTGGGGTTGTAGAAGTTTGCCGTGCCGATCTGAACGGCCGTGGCGCCGGCCACCAGGAACTCCATCACGTCGTCGATCGACGCGATGCCGCCCATGCCGACCAGCGGAACGTCGACCGCTCGGGCAACCCGGTAGACCGCCCCCAGGGCGATCGGCTTGATCGCCGGGCCGCTCAGTCCCCCCAGCACGTTGCCCAGGATGGGGCGGCGGCGGCGCCAGTCGACGGCCATCCCCAGGCAGGTATTGATCAGTGAGATGGCGTCGGCCCCACCCGCTTCGGCTCCCCTGGCGATCTGGCTGATGTCGGTCACGTTGGGGGTCAATTTGGCCAGCACGGGCAGCGAGCAGGTGTGGCGGACCCCGGCAACCAGCCGCTCGCACATCGTCGGGTCGGTGCCGAAATCGACGCCGCCGGCGACATTGGGGCAGGAGATATTCAGCTCCAGCGCGGCCACGCCAGGCAGGCCGTCAAGCCGGGCGGCCATTTGGATGAACTCCGGCTCGCTCCTGCCTGCAATGCTCACGACGATCGCCGTGCCCAAAGAGGCCAGATAAGGCAACTGCTTCTCGATGAAGCTATCGACCCCGTCGTTGTCCAGCCCGATCGAGTTGAGCATTCCGCTGGCCGTCTCGATCGTCCGGGGCGGCGGGTTGCCTGGGCGCGGATCCGGGGTGATCGTCTTGGGCAGAATCCCACCCAGGCGGCCCATGTCGACCAGCCCGGCCATCTCTCGGGCGTATCCGAAAGTCCCCGAGGCGACCATGATCGGGTTGACCAGGCGGAGGCGGCCCAGTCGCACGTCGAGGCGGACGTCGGCGGGATTCACGTGCGGTACTCTAAGTGAACTTGCCCGATCCGGGAGAAAAAGGGGACAGGTCCAATTTGTGCGAAGCACCCTTCGGGCCGTTCCGGCAAATTGGACCTGTCCCCTTTTTCCCGGAGTCACGCAACGCCATTTAACGGCTTAGATCAACCCGCCGTGCGTCCGATACGGCGTCATGTGATCGGGTGCATCCAGCAGCCAGAGCCGCTCCCATTCGTCCAGGAGCAGACGGAGGTTTTCGGACGTGAAGATCAGTTGTTGTGTCCGGCGAGTCGGGTCGGCTGAATAGGCCGGGAGAATGCACCCGGTGGTCGTGCCCACCAACAGGCCAAGTGCCAAAGCCAACAGCAGTCTGCGCATGAGACAGCTCCTCCTTCAGACGGATCACATCGCACTCCGGGCCAATCGCGTCCGGTCATCGGCTGGATTCTGCTGGCCGACTACCTGGCGGACCAGAGCGGTGAAACTGGCGAAAAGTGTGTTTTCTTACAATGTGGGTAACTCAGCGGGCGGCCATCGGAGACAACGTTTCCGAACAGGCCGGAGAGTTGCGGGGCCCTCCGACGCCCAAAAGGCAACCTGGCGGAGTCTTGCCGCCAGTAGCGTGGCGGGCCGCCCCTGGTGCGCGAGAAAAGTCGGGCCGGCAGATCTACCCCGAACCGGTCGTCATGACTCGGTCCTGCCTGTGCCGTAACCCGTTGATGCGGCTAGTGGTTCGGGAACATGCCCCGGAGAGGCGTTTCTCTGGGCCGCCTCGGTTCGACCCGCCCGCGCAGCCGCCGCAGCCTGCCGCTCCAACTCCCGAACTCGTTCTTCCATTTCCTTGCCCGGCTTGAAGGTAACGACGAATTTTGCCGGCACGTCGACCGGTGCGCTGGTGCGAGGATTGCGAGCCCTGCGGGGCGCACGTCGCTTGACCTCGAAGACGCCAAAGTTGCGAAGCTCGATCCGCCTGTCTCTCACCAGGGTGTCTACGATGGCGTTGAAGGTCTTTTGAACGATCTCCTTGGTCTGCAACTGTGTCAGCCCGATTTCTTCGGAAATGGTCCGAACGATCTCTTTCTTGGTCACGACTCGATTCTCCTGTGAGAAGAGGCCGTCGCAGGCTCAGGATGGGAGTTCACGGAGCGTCCACGGATGCTCCAAGTGTAGGCCCTGCAACGACTAGAGTCAAGATCAATCAATCGCCCGGACTCGGTGTATGGGGCTGTCACGGTCGGTGATGCCTCGCTATTCGGTCCGTGCCACCGGACCGACCGAATCGTCGTAAGTGCTCATTTTCAAAGAGCTTAACCCGTATCGGGCCAGCCGCCGCGGGGAACCTGCCTCCGCAAGTCCTTTGCTGACAAGGACTAACGAACGAGAACCTCCGTGTCCTCCCCGGCAGTTCCCTGGCCACAACAGCGCAGCAACACCGGCGATTCCCCCAGGCTGCAACCCTATATCGGCCGCCCGATCAGAAAACTCCAGCCAGACCCTACAATCCGCACAACCCGGTCTAGACGTGTATCACACCCAACTGGGCCCGGATCTCCTGTAACGGCACCAACCGCCCGCGGTTGCTGCCCGGACAATTGCGGCAGGTCTGCTGCCAGGTCTCGGGCGTGTGGAGGTTCGACGCCCAGAAGGGCCAGGTGCGGCACTGGCGGGGGCGGACTTCGTAGACCTGGCAGCCGCGGGTCTTGGTGTCGAAGAAGACACAGTCGCCATTGCGAAACTCAATCAGGCTCTTGCGGACGCCGACCAATCGCACGTACCGCTTCTCGAAATGCTCGACCTCCAGCCGTAGCGCCGTGGCCAACGCCTTGATTTCGGCCTTGTTGACCCAGACGTGCCCCGGCGCGCCGATACAGCAACAACCGCAGCCGGTGCACTGGAACTTCAGCCCGTCGTGATACCAGGGTTTATCGCACATGGGTTCATGCCGCACGTCGGGATGATGGCAGGAGTCGCGCCGCCGTACCGGCGGCGGCTAAACTGCCCGCGGTTTGCGTCGCCCTTATTGGCCTCCGATCGACATTCAGCATTCTGCATTCAGCCTTCGGCATTCCGTCAGCCGCCAATCTGATACATCGACCGATCAGAGCGGACGAACTCCCCCTCGTCGGTTCCGTGGGCCTTCTTCTTGGCGTCCACGGCCGCACGGATCAAGTGGGCCAACTGCTGCCTGCCGCCGCCGGCCCGGAGGATTTCTCGGGCGTCCCACTGCCGGGCGGAAAACAGGCAGTCCCGCAGCTTGCCGTCGGCCGTCAGGCGCAGCCGGTTGCAGTTACCGCAAAACGGCCGGGTGACCGAACGAACCAGCCCGATGCGACCGCCGTCGTCGCGAAAGCGATACTCGGCAGCGGGGGCGAGGCCGCCGTCTGTCTCGACCGGTTCGAGCGGGCCGACCGCGGAGGAAAGGACACGGAGGATTTCCTCGCCCGGCAGGACCCGCTGGCTGCTCCACTGCCGGTCGGCGTCCAGCGGCATGAACTCGATGAAGCGGAGCTGAAGACCGTGCTCCCGGGCGAACAGCGCCAGCGGCACGACCTCTTCTTCGCTGAGGCCTCGGATGGCCAGGCTGTTGAGCTTGATCTGCTCGAAGCCGGCCCGCCGGGCCGCGGCGATTCCCTCTAGCACCTGGGGGAGCTGGTCGCGGCCGGTAATCTGCCGGAACTTATCGCGATCGAGGGTGTCGAGGCTGACGTTCAGCCGGTCGAGCCCGGCGACTTTCAGGGCCACGGCGTGCCTGGCCAGGAGGATGCCGTTGGTGGTCATGGCCAGGTCGGTGATTCCGGACACGGCGGCCAGCATCGCCACCAGCCGCGGCAGGTCCTTGCGCAACAGCGGCTCTCCGCCGGTCAGCCGGAGCTTACGGATTCCCAGCCCGGCCGCCACCCGGACGAAACGCTCGATCTCCTCGAACGAGAGGATCTCGCGGCGCGGCTGAAACTGCACATTTCCGGCCGGCATGCAGTAGCGACAGCGGATGTTGCAGCGGTCGGTGACCGAGATCCGCAGATCGGTGTGCACGCGTCCGTAGGAGTCGACCAGTGGGCCGGCGGTACTCAAGGGCTGATTACTCCTGGCTAAATGGACTTGCACGATTCCAGGAGGCAAGTGGCACCGGCGTCCCGCCGGTGGAAGACAAGGGCGGGCACATCGTGGCCGGAGAACACTGGCGAGACGCCGGTGCCACTGCTTCCTCTGCGCATCGGTGAATTCCCGGAATCATGCAAGGTCAGTCAGCATCTGCGCGGTCCGCTACCGGATGGACCCAATCGCCGGAGCCGTCGACGTAATTTTCCTTCTTCCAGATGGGCACCACTTCTTTGATGCGATCGATCAGCCACTGGCCGGCCTCAAAGGCCGGGCGGCGATGTGCCGCGCTCAGGGCAATGGCGACGCTGGTCTCGCCGACAGGCAAGTGTCCCAGCCGATGGACGATCGTACATGCCTCCAGCGGCCAGCGTCCCCGGGCCTCCGCCTCCAGCTCGACGAGTTGTTTCTCTGCCATTTCCGCGTAGCAATCGTACTGGAGCGAACTGGTTTTCCGTCCGCCGGTCGCCTCGCGGACGGTCCCCAGGAACAACACGACGGCCCCTGCCGCCGGGCGGCGGACGCCGTCGACCACGGCGGCCACGTCGATCGGATCGTGGGTGAGTTGGATCACGTCTGCTAAGTCTCTCCGCGACGAGAACAAACACTCGATGGCTGCCCCTGCTAAGCCGCAAGCGGCTCCTCGATCGGCGAAATCCGAAATCCCAAATCCGAAATCTATTCTATCCGCCGCTGACCGGGGGGATACAGGCCACGTCGGCACCGGGGCGGATTTCGACCGAATCGCGGACATATTCCGCCTCGACGGCAAACATCGCCTGTCCGACCAGGCCGGAAAGCTGGGGGAACTCCCCCGCCAGCCGGCGGCGCAACTGGCCGATGGTGGCTCCCGCGGGCAGCTCGAGCTCGACGCTGGCAGAGCCGGCCGCCTGCCTGGCCGCGGCAAACAATCGTACCTGCACCTTCACGTCACGATCAGCTCCTCGCCCGGGGTGGTCAACAACGGGGCGACATCGGGCATCAGGCCGTAGGCCCAGGCCAGCAGCTTGAGGGGATGGATGGTGGGCTTGGTGGTGCCCTGTTCCATCTGGATCTTGCAGGCGCTGCACTCGGTGACTCCGGCTTGGATCTCCGGATCTCGCAGCCGGGAAATCAACCCCCAGCCGGCCCGCAGGCTGCTGCGGTAGTTGACGCGCTTCAGGCCGAAGGTCCCCGCCATGCCCGAGCAGCCCATCTCGATGTGCTGGATCCTCAGCCCCGGAATCAATCGCAACAGGTTCTCGCCGGGGGCACCTACCTGAAGTGCCTTCAGGTGGCAGGGCATGTGATAGGCCAGGGTGGCGTGGATCGGCCTCAGGTCGAGCTGCAGCTTGCCCGTGGTGTGCATCTTCCAAAGGTAGCTGCACGCCTCGCTGCTGTGCCGGGCGACCAGCCGGGCGTCGTCGTCGTCGATCAGATCGGGATACTCTCGGACCAGGCACAAGGCCGCAGCGGGTTCGCTGGCCACCACCTCGTATCCCTGCCGGACCGCTTCGGCCAGCAGCGAGACGTTGTGCTGGGCCAGCCGGCGGGCGTAGTCCAACGCGCCGCAGGCGACCGACGCCATCCCCGCCTCCCTCTGCTGCGGCGGAACGTAGACGCCCACCCCGTTGTGCTCCAGCACGGCGACCAGGGCCTCGGCCAGTTGCGGGTCGTGGTAGTTGGCATAGACGTCGACGAAGTAGAGCACCTTGCGGCCGCTGTGGCGTGTGGGGCGGGTAAGCCGCCGGCGGGCCGCCCGGCGGAGGAAGCTCCGCGAACTCACCCGCGGCAGCTTGCGACCCTGGGCAATCCCCAGCGTCTTCTCCAGCAGCCACCGCATGCGGCGATTGCCGATGGCCCAATTCGTCAGCGGGCTGATCAGGCCCCCGAGTCCGCTGAGCAGCTCCAACCGCGTCATCACCCAGTCGGTCAGGCGCAGTCCGTTGACCGTCACGTATGCCCCCTTCGCCTCGCGGATCAACTTGGGGACGTCGACCTTGGCCGGGCATTCCAGCCGGCACATCTGGCAGTAGATGCACAGATCGGCCAGCTCCTTGAACTGGCTGCTGGTGAGCGTGCCGAGCTCGACGTCGCCGGTCAGCACGCCCCGGATCAGGTTGGCCTTCGCCCGCGGCGAAGACTCTTCGGCCGGCGCGAAGCGGAAGACGGGGCACGTCCGCAGGTCGGCCGCCTGCGAGCGGCAGTCGCCGCAGCGGCTGCACTCCGCCGCGTCGCCCGAGACCCGCGACGGATCCCAATTCAACTGCAGCTCGACCAGGTCTCGCAGCCCCGGGGATTGCGCCTGGGGATCTGGCTGCTGGGTGGCTTGAGGGCGGGTGATCACCGGCGGGCAGAGGTTGCGGGTCAATAGCTCCGGATCGTCGCCGACGATCTTGCCTGGGTTCAGCGTCCCCGCCGGATCAAAGATCTGCTTCACCTGGCGGAACACGTCGTACAGCTCGCCGGCCTGGCGGCGGACGTAGGCGGTGCGACTGAGCCCGCAGGCCTGCTCGCCGCTGATCGTTCCGCCCACTTCGCACACCTCCCCGTACAGGTCCTCGGCCAGTTCGCGCATCCGCCGGACGTCGCCGGGGTCGGCCAGATCCAGAAACGGCTGGATGTGGAGCTGGCCTTGGCCGGTATGACAAAACAGCGAAGCGGTGACCTGGTGGCGCTTCAGCACGTTCTGCGTCCGGACCAGGAAGTCGGGCAGGATCTCCGGGGGGACTGCCACGTCCTCGACCACGGGCAACGGCCGGCTGCGACCCTTCATCACGCACAGCGGCTGGTACTTGTTGACAAGATGCCAGAACAACTCCGTTTCGGCCGGGTCGAAGGTCTGCCGGGCGCCGAACGCCAGGCGCTGGCGTTGCCAGATCTCGTCGACCAGATGGTGCATCCGGTCGCGGACCTCCAGCGGGTCGTCCCCCTCGTGCTCGACCAGCAGCACAGCTTCCGCCTCCGGCGGGATCAGCACGTCGAACCGCACCTCGGCTTCCCGGGCCAGGCCCAGGTGGCGGCGGTCCATCAGATCGCAGGCGGTGGGCCGCCAGGGCAGAATCTGCAGCGCCGCCCGCGAGGCCTTCTCCAGACTCTCGAACAACAGCAGGGCCACCCCGCGATGCCGCGGCAGCGCCTCAGTGGCCAGACTGGCCTCGGTGATCAGGGCCAGGGTCCCCTCCGAACCGCTGAGCAACCTCGCCAGATGGAGCTGCCCCTCGTCGAGCACGTCCGTCAGGTCGTATCCACAATGGTTCAGCGGACACTTGGGTTGGCTCCGGCGGATCAACTCGGCATGCTCGCCTAACAGGGTGGCCAACCGGTCGACCAGCTCACGTTTTCGCGGGTTGCTGCCGGCGCCTCCGCCATCGGCTAGCGGCTCGCGGCCAAGCTCCAGCAGTTGGCCGTCGGCCAGGACCACCTGCAGACTGAGGACGTGACGGCGGGTGGAGCCGTATTTCAACCAGCGGCTTCCCACGGCGTCCACGGCGATCATGCCGCCGATGGTGGTCACGCCGGCTGCCGCCGGATCCGGCCCGAAGACCCGCCCCAGCGGACGCAGTTGCGCATTGAGTCGCTCGCAGACGACCCCCGGCTGCACGCGAACCGCCTCGGACTCGATGCGGACTACGCGGCGCATATATCGCGAGAAGTCCAGCACCAGGCCCGGCCCCAGCGCTGCGCCCGCCATGCCGGTTCCGGCGCCGCGGGCATGGATCGACAACTGCTTCTCGGCGGCATACTGGACGCAGGCCACCACGTCGGCGGCGGAGCGAGGGCGAACCACTCCCAGCGGCTTGATCTGGTAGATGCTCCCGTCGCTGGCGAACAGATGCAGGAAGACGTCGTCGCAGCGCACTTCCCCGGCGATCAATCCCCGCAGATCGTCCTGGATTCTCTCGCGCTGTTGGTCGAGCTGGCCCATCTCGATCCTCAGCGGCGATCCCCGAAGATCAGGGTCATGATCTCCGCCCGGCTGGACACCTGCGAGCGAAAGATGCCCTTCATGGCCGAGGTGACGCAGACGGAGCCGGGCTGGCGGACGCCGCGGATGGCCATGCAGGTGTGGATCGCCTCGATCACCACCGCCACGCCCCTGGCGTGCAGCTCCTCGACCAGGAGATTGGCGATCTCTTCGGTCATCCGCTCCTGGACCTGCGGCCGCCGGGCGACGCTCTCGACGACGCGGGCCAGCTTGCTCAGGCCGATCACCCGGCCGTCGGGCAGGTAACCAATGTGCGCCTTGCCCATGAATGGCAGCAGGTGGTGCTCACAGATGCTGTCGAAGCTGATGTCGCGGACCAGGACTACTTCGTCGCAGGTCTGGCTGAAGAACTTCTTCAGGTGCTGGCGGGGATCCTGGTGCAAGCCGCTAAACAGCTCGGCGTACATGCGAGCCACGCGGGTCGGGGTTTCCCGCAAACCCTCGCGGTCGGGATCCTCCCCCACGGCCAAGAGAATCTCGCGTACGGCACGCGCGACCCGCGCCCGGTCCACCTCCGGCTGCACGTGGCGCACCGCCTGGCCTTCCTCATCGGCCAGGCTGCCGGTGATTCTCTTGTTCGTAGAGTCTACGTCGATCTGCGATCCCATCGGCGGCATACCTCGATGCAAAAACTGTGCTAACGTAATCTTAAGAATCCCCCGAAAGCCGGTCAAGGAGGGTGAGGGGCGAGGGGTGAGGGGTGGCGACTTCAGTCGCCACTACCTCCCGAGGGGCGAGGAGACAAAAGAAACGGTGGGTGTCGTGGGGAAATGAGACAGACAACGCACCCCATTGACCCGACGAACTTGGATTGGGCGGTTCCCCACCTGGTGCCTCGCCTTTCGCCTGTCACCCCCGCGCCCTGTCAATTGGCGCTGAACTGCGGCGGAAAGGCGAGCTCGCCCCACCGAGTGGGGTGATGGCCCGTCAGGGCAATCGAGATGTGTTCCAGGAGCAATTCCGCCCGGCGGTGGACGTCCATTTGAGCCAGCAGCGCCTCCTTGTCGCGGAGATCGAGGTCCAGCATGTAGCTGATCACGTCGGTCAGCACGCCCAGCGAGACGTCGGTGCTCAGCAATTGGTCCAATTGCTCTTGGGCCTCGGGCAGCGAGGGGAGGATCCCCACCAAGGCCCCCCGAAGTCTGCGCCGCAAGGTGGCCCGCGTAACGGCCCGGGAGGGAGGGCTGTAATCCTCACATAACTCTACTTCGGCCTCACGGAAGCTCCTTGCGGGTCGCAGTTCGCGGACCAGACGCACCCGCTGGAGCCCCAGCAACAGCACGTTGTACGTGCCGTCCTCCAGGCGATGAGAGGTGGTGATTTCCCCGAGGCAGGCGATCGGGTACAGCGGCGGCCGGCCCTCATAGTCGCTTTCCCAGCCCGGCGCCAGGACGGCCATGGCGATCAGCCGGTCGTCGTCCAAGGCGTCTTCCAGCAGTTCACGATAGCGGGGTTCAAAGACACGCAACGGCTGCATTACGTGCGGGAACAACACCAGGTTGGGCAAGGGAAATAAGCGTGCCTTTCCCGAGAAGCCCTCGGCGGAAAACGACAGATCCTCGAAACTTGACATGACTGATCTTCCCGTGCCGGGGCGGCTCTCGCCTGGCAGCCGCCTTCCCCCGTGCCAAACACACCTCCCGTCGGTCGCCCGCGGTGGCCGAGGAGACAGCCGTTCTGGCTATCCCTGGCCGATCAGTCGCCGCCTGTTGGGCGACCCCCCGCGGAGGCCAACACTTCCACCAGAGACGAAAAGCTGCGGCCCGTACTCCCCGCACCTTGATTATAGGCACGCGACCCGGCCAAAGCCAGTTTTCCCCTTGGCCCGCGGCAGGGTTAGTTGTTAGGACACTTGACATCTCCCGGCCGGCTGGGCAACAATGGCCACTTTACTGACTGTCAGGAAAGTGATGGCGCTAGCCGGCGGCTGTTAGCCGCCGGCTATTGTGCTACGATATCGCTTTTCTGAGGGTCAATAGCCGGGAAGGGCCGCTTCCCTGCGAGGCGGGGTCCCTCCGTGCCGGGCGTCTCGTCGAGGTCCCACATTGGCTACCGTCAGCGACGCGAAACGACACGCTGCCCAGGTCGTCCGGCGTCTGGGCCGCCAGTATCCGGACGCCACCTGCTCGCTCGACTTCCAGACGCCCTTGGAGCTATTGGTGGCCACGATCCTTTCGGCCCAGTGCACGGATGATCGCGTCAACCGGGTTACGAAGGGCCTGTTCCGTAAGTACCCGACCGCGGCCCATTACGCGTCTGCTCCGCTGTCCGGCCTGGAGCGGGACATCCGGAGCACCGGTTTCTTCCGCAACAAGGCCAGGCACATCAAGGATTGCTGCCAGGTTCTGGTGGAGAAGTATGACGGAAAGGTCCCTAACCAGATCGAGAAACTGACCGAACTGCCCGGCATCGGGCGGAAAACCGCCAATGTGGTCCTGGGCACCGCCTTCGCCGTCGCCTCCGGGGTCGTGGTGGACACCCACGTGGCCCGCGTCAGCCGGCGTTCGGGGCTGACGCAGCAGAAGGACCCCGAGAAGATCGAGCGGGATCTGATGGAGTTGGTTCCCAAGCGAGAGTGGATCGCGCTCGGCCACCGGATGATCCAGCACGGCCGCCGCTGTTGCACGGCGCGCAAGCCCAACTGCCCCGGTTGTCCGTTACTAGAGATTTGTCCACGCATCGGTGTCGACACAACTTAAGCCGAATTCGGCTCGGTGTGCGTGATTCAGTAGTTCCGAGTTGTCAGAGAGGGTGGCTGGGGTCGACGAAGTGAACCCCCAGCCCCCGGATTCCCGGGGGCTCGCTGGCGCTCGACCCCGGCCACCCCGGCGTCCTTCGTCATTCTTGCTTCGTCATTACACCCATGGTTCTTTCCGGTCACGAGATCCGGCGGCAACTGGGCCAGAACATCGTCCTGCAGCCGTTCGACGAGTCGAAGCTCAATCCCAACAGCTACAACCTCTCGCTGCACCACGAGTTGATGGTCTACGAGGAGGTCGTGCTGGACATGCGCAGGGCCAACCGCGTCCGCCGGCTGACGATCCCGCCCGAAGGCCTGGTCCTGCAGCCTGATCAACTTTACCTGGGCCGAACCGTGGAACGCACGGAGACGCACAACCTGGTGCCGATGATCGAGGGCCGGTCGTCGGTCGGTCGGCTGGGGCTCTTCGTACACGTGACCGCCGGGTTCGGCGACGTGGGCTTCTGCGGCTATTGGACACTGGAGATGTTCGCCGTCCAGCCGGTGCGGGTCTACGCGGGCGTGGCGATCTGCCAGATCTTCTACCACGACATCCGCGGCACCTTCACCGAGTACGCCAGCGACAAGTACCAACACAACACCGACATCCAGCCCAGCCTGCTGTTCAAGGAACTCGTGCCCCAGCGCAATGCGGACCCGCAATTGAAGCTCCCCTTCGGTATCGAGCGGCCGCAGGGGTGACAGCGCCCTTGCGGCGAGGAGCCAAGGCGTGCTGCCTTACTGCCGGCGGGCATTGAACACCGACGGCAGCGTGGGTATACTTGAGCCATGATTGATCGTCAGGAAATCGAGCGCGCGGCAACCGCCATTGGAGTGGCTGCAAATGCAGAGCGTGTTATCCTGTTCGGATCCCACGCCCGGGGCGAGGCCGGCGAGAGCAGCGACGTGGATCTGTTGATCGTCGCCGAAAGCGGTCTGCCCAGGTTCAAGCGGAGCCGTGAACTATACAAGCTGTTGCGACCACATCCTTTCGCGATGGACCTGATCGTGTATACTCCGGAAGAAATCGAAAGAGGCCGGAGATCTCCCGTTTCTTTCGTGTCGACGGTGCTGCGTGAAGGCAAGACTGTATATGTCCGACGAGATGCAGATCGCCCGACAGTGGCTGGCCAAAGCGAAGAATGATCTGCTCAATGCAGACAACAATCTCGCGGCGGGCAAAGTACCTTACGACACCGTTTGTTTTCACTGTCAACAAGCGGCCGAGAAGCTTCTGAAAGCGTACCTGGTGGCTAACGGGCAGTCTGCTCCGCGCACGCACGATTTACTTCTGCTCTTGGAGCGGGTACTGCCGCTGACCATCGCCGCGGAACGGTTGCGAGACGCACTTTCGATACTCGTGCCCTACGCGGTTGAGATCCGCTATCCGGACGACTGGTTGATGCCCTCCGAAGAAGATGCCCAGGAGGCAATGGATGCTGCAAGCCAGGTTCTGAACTGGCTCAAGACCGCTCTGCCGGAGATCTTTCCAAGCCCGCCAGACAGCTAACGCGGGTCGCCGCGGCCCCTAGCCCGCATTTCTCACCAACACCCGACGTCGGATCACAGTGTGCCACTGCTTCGCAGAAGCAGTGCGGGGTGGAATCCCTCGTCACTGCTTGCCTTACGTCAAGCAGTGGCACACTGTGGTGAGAAATGCGGGCTAGGCAGCGGGGCGGACTACATCACCGCGAAGTAGATGTCCACGGCCATGTCCAGGTACTCGTTGGTAATCTCGCAGGGGCGGCCGTTGTATGCGCAGGCGCTGCGAATCTGCAGCAGCAGGTCGCGGGGATGGCAGCAGCGGAAGGGCCGGCCCGTCCGCCGGTAGTGCTTCTCGATCAGGTAGTCGATCGGCTCCCGGCGGTACTCGAAGCCCAGCTTCGGCGCCATCATCTTGAACAGTTCCCGGAATTCGCCCTCGGTCGGATCGATGACCTCGATCTTGTAGGGAATCCGCCGCAGGAACGCCTCGTCAACCAGGTCGCGCGGTTCCAGGTTGGTCGAGAAGATGATTAGTTGGTCGAAGGGCACCTGGAGCTTCTTGCCGGTAAGCAGGTTGAGAAAGTCATACCGCTTCTCCAGGGGCAGAATCCAGCGGTTTAAGAGCTCTTCGATCCGCATCCGCTGTCGGCCGAAGTCGTCGATCACCAGCGTCCCGCAGTTGCTCTTCAGTTGCAGCGGCGCTTCGCCGATGCCCGTGGACGGGTTGACCGTGACCTCCAACGCCGCCATGGTCAGCTCGCCGCCGGCGACGATGGTCGGGCGGCGGACGCGGATCCAGCGCTTGTCGATCTTGCGTTGATCGATCAACCCGGCGTTGGGGTCCAGGGGCAGCTCCTCGTGGTTGGCCGGATCGTACAGGCGGATGATCTCGCCTCCCACGCCGATGGTCCGCGGGATCCAGATGTGCTGGCCGAAGGCCCGGGTGACCCGCTCGGCGATGCTGGTCTTGCCGTTGCCCGGGGCGCCGTAAAGAAACAGTCCTCGGCCGGAGTTGATGGCCGGTCCCAGCCGGCTGAACGTCCGCTGGCTCAACAGCAGATCCTCGAACGCCCGCCGCAGGTCTTCGACCGTGGGATGTTGCCGGGTGAGCGATTGGGCCTCGACGCTGGCGATGTAGTCCTGCAGGGAGACGGGCGCGGAGCCGAAGTAGGTGCAATATGCCGAGTAGCGCCGGGCCCGCTCCCGTCCCAGCTCGGTGAGCTGGTACTGGTAGTCGTTCATGGGGGCGGAGCCCTTGTGCACGACCAGTTGGTCGTTCTTCATGGTCCGCAGCAGTTCGTCGACCAACACAAAGGGCAGCTTGACCTGGTCGGCGATGTCCCGCCCCGCGGCGTCGCCCCGGGCCAGGAGGAACTTCAGGATCAGGGCCTCCACCTCGCTGTCGGTGAGGTCGGCCTGGTGAAAGGACTCCGGCTCAATTGGCAGGTAGGTGTTTTGCAGGTGTTCGCCGTCTTGCCCAGAATCCGGCCCTGAAGGCGTCTGAGCCGCCTCGTCCACCGATTTGTCGCTGAGCCGGTTGACCCGCTCGATCAACTCAGCGAGTTTCTGGTCCTTCTCTTGGTCGTCCCGGTCGTGCTTGGGGGCGGAGGCAGCAACCACCGCCCAGGGATCAGAACCGTCGGCCCGACCGCCGTGACCCGCCAGGCGGGCCAGCAGGTCGTTCTGAGATGTTTCAGCCATGGAGCACTCGAGGTGGTAAGGTGTGGGTAACTGAGCGGATGGACCTTGATCCTCAAAGAAAACCTAGCTTTTCCGTGCCAAGGCGGTCAAACCGGCTGGTTCGGGATGCGCCGGACGGGCAGCTAGTAGCGATTCTGGGAGTCAGGGGGGCGCCCGCCACCCCGTTCCCAAGCACGCCTCCCGGGGGCGAGGGCGGCCGTGTCTGCCAAGTTTTCCTGGCGGATGAATAGGTGGCTGGTGGTCAGCCGGAGGCTGCCCCCAGCACGCTTTCCTGGGGGCTCGCTGCGCTCGACCCCAGCCACCCCGAGCACCGAGTTGCCAGGAAAACTTGCCACACACAGGCGGCCCTTTCCGGCTCTCCGGCGACCTCCTATAATCCACTGATTCGAGTGGGGCTTCCCTCAGAAATAGCGTGATGGAGAGATCCAGGGTGAACGGGTGGGCCGGAGTTCGTCTGGGAGCGGTGTCGTACCTGAATACGCGGCCGCTGATCTTCTGTCTCCGGCGGCTGGCGGGCGACGTTCAGGTGGTCATCGACTTTCCCAGCCGGCTGGCCGACGACCTGGCGGCCGCGCGACTTGACGTAGCGATGGCCCCCTCGATCGAGTACTCCCGCAACCCCGGCTACTCGATCGTCTCTGACGCCTGTGTGGCCTGTGACGGCCCGGTGCGGAGCGTGAAGCTTTACGGCCGGGTGCCGGTTCGGCGGATTCGCACTTTGGCCCTGGACGAAGGCTCGCGAACCAGCGCGGCGCTGACGCGGATCCTGTTGAAGGAGCGATTTGCCCTGGAGCCGCAGTTGTGGCCGCTGCCGATCGGGACCCCGCTGGAAGAGTCGACGGCCGACGCGGTGATGCTGATCGGCGATCGAGGGATCCTACCGCCACCCGGAGGGTACCCGGGCCGGTTCGAGTTCGTCTGGGACTTGGGGGAGGAGTGGTCGCGCTGGACGGGGCTGCCGTTTGTGTTTGCCATGTGGATCGCCCGACCCGGCGTCGATTTGCAGGGCATCGACGAGTTCCTGGCCGCCGCCCGCGACGAAGGAGTGACCCGGCTGGCCGAGATTGCCCGCCTGGAGGCCCCCGTCCTGGGCATCCCGGAGGCCGAATGCCTCGCGTATCTTCGCGACAATCTGGATTTCGAGCTGGGTGAGAGGCAGCGGCGTGGGCTGGAGCTGTTTTTCGAGTTGGCGGGCCGGCACGGGCTTGCCCCCCCAGGAGTGGAACTTGTCTTCTACGATCGACAGGCTGCTCGATAAGGCGGCGGCCGGCGGGCGGTTGCTCCCCGAGGAGGGGCTCCAGTTGCTTCAGTCGCACGATCTGGCCGCGCTGGGCCGCGGAGCCGACGCCGTCACCCGCCGCCTCCACCCCCAGCCTTATCGAACCTACAACATCGATCGCAACGTCAACTACACCAACGTCTGCGTGGGCGGCTGCCGCTTCTGCGCGTTCTCGCGGCGACCAGGCCACGAAGACGGCTACGTGATCACGCGCGAGGAGCTTCAGCGGAAAATCGAGGAGACGCTCGATCTGGGTGGCGACCAGATCCTCCTGCAAGGCGGCCTGCACCCGCAGTTGACGCTCGCTTGGTATGAGCAACTGCTCCGCGACGTCAAGCAGCGTTTCCCACAGGTCAACGTCCACGGTTTCGGGCCCGCGGAGATCGATCACCTGGCCCGGCTCTCGGGCCTCTCGCTCGAGGCGGTGCTGCGGCGGCTGAAGGCGGCGGGCCTGGGGAGTTTGCCGGGCGGGGGAGCGGAGATCCTGGTCGATCGGCTCCGCCGGACCCTCAGCCCGCACAAGGTCTCCGCCGGGCGGTGGCTGGAAGTCTGTCGCCTCTGGCACACCCTGGGTGGCCGGGGCTCGGCCACCATGATGTTCGGCCACCTGGAGACCCTGGCCGAGAGGATCGAACACCTGGAGAGGTTGCGCCGATTGCAGGACGAGACGGGCGGGTTTACGGCGTTTATCTGTTGGACCTTTCAGCCCGGCCACACCGAATTGGCCGAGCTCGGCAAGGTCGGAGCGTGGGAATACCTCCGCACATTGGCCGTCTGCCGCCTGTATCTGGACAACTTCGCCAACCTCCAGGCCAGTTGGGTCACCCAGGGGCTGAAGATCGGCCAGGTGGCCTTGCGATTCGGGGCCAACGACCTGGGCAGCCTGATGATCGAGGAGAACGTGGTGGCCGCCGCCGGCACCAGCTATCGCACAACTGAGGCGGAACTCCGCCGGGCGATTGCCGAGGCCGGCTACACCGCCCGGCGCAGGAACGTCTTCTACCAACTGCTGGACCAGCCCCCGGGAGACTCTCGGGCAAGCCGCGTAAGGTAGGCTACGGTAAGGGGTTCCACAAACTCACGCAGCGGCCATGATTGAAGTTCGCCAGCTTACGAAGTGCTTTGCCGATCTGCGACGTGGGCAAACCGTGGCCCTGGATGCAGTCAGCTTCGACGCCCAGCCCGGCCAGGTCTACGGACTGCTGGGTCCCAACGGGGCGGGCAAGACCACCGCGCTGAGGATCTTGAGCACCGTGCTGCGGCCCACGGCCGGCACCGCCACCATCGACGGTTTCGACGTGGTCACCCAACCCTCCCAGGTCCGCCGCCAGATCGGCTTCATGTCGGCGAACACGGCCGTCTACGACCGCATGACCGGCTGGGAGATGGTGGAGTATTTCGGCCGGCTGCACGGCATCCCCGAGGAGGATCTCGTCCCGCGAATGGAACACCTGTTTGCGCGGCTGAAGATGAACGACACCCGCGACGTGTTGGGCGCCAAGATGTCGACCGGCATGAAGCAGAAGGTCTCGGTCGCCCGGGCCATCGTGCACGACCCCCCCGTGCTGATCTTCGACGAGGCCACGGTGGGCCTGGACGTGCTGGTCGCCCGGGCGCTGTTGAGCACCGTGGCCGAATTGCGCGATCACGGCAAGTGCATCGTTTTCTCGACCCACATCATGCGGGAGGCCGAGAAGCTCTGCGATCGTATCGCGATCATGCACCGGGGGCAGATTCTGGCTGAGGGGACCCTGGAGCAGCTCCGTGGGCAGCATCACCAACAGGATCTGGAGGAGCTATTCTTCCAGTTGATTTCGCAACACGACGCAGCCCATCCTCCGGAGGAGGTTCCCGCAGGACAGAAAAGCCGCTTGCGGCTTAGCCGCAGGCAGTAGGCAGTGGGCAGTGGGGCGCGGTGAGTTGAGACCTGGGGGTGGCAATTTATTGCCACCCTAGGCCGGTTGGGGGTGGCAATTCATTGCCACCCTGGGCCCAAGCCAAAAGGCAGTCCGCAGCAGCACACGCATGAACTCCTCCAACGTCAAGCTGATCCTCTCCCGCGAGATCCGCGATCAGTTGCGGGATCGGCGGACCCTGTTCATGATGTTCGTCCTGCCGCTGTTGCTCTATCCGCTGTTGGGGATGAGCTACTTGCAGATCTACCAGTTCACGCAGGAGAAGGCCACCAGCGTGCTGGTCATCGGCGCAGAGGAGTTGGGTGATCTGCCGCCGCTGCTGGCAGACGGCCGATTTTCCGAGCGACTGTTCTCCGATCCGGATAAGGCCCGGCTGTCGCAATTGCACCTCGTCCCGGCGCGGCCGCCGGGAAGACCGGGAGAAGAAGCCGACCAGCTTGCCCAAGCCCGCCGTGCCGTCCAGGCCACCGAGTACGATGCGGCGCTGTATTTTCCCGAGAGCTTCGCCCGGGAGATGGAGAACTACCGGCAGGCCATCGGCCAATGGACGCAGGGGGCGGCGCGAGGTGAGAAGAGGCATGTGCCGGAGTTGCCCCAGCCCAGGATCATCTACACCACCGCCAACGAGCGCTCGCAGATTGCCTTTCTGCGGGTCTCCGCCGTGCTGGACCGCTGGTACGAGCAGGTCCGCCAGTCGATCTGGATGGCGGGCGGATTGCCGCCCACGACCGCGATCTCGCCCCAGCCAGCGGCCGACGACGTAGCCGAGCCGACGAGTTACCGGGGGGCCGCCTTGTGGTCGAAAATCCTGCCGGTGATGTTGCTGATCTGGGCCCTGACGGGCGCGTTCTATCCGGCCGTGGACCTGTGCGCCGGCGAGAAGGAGCGGGGCACCCTGGAGACCCTCTTAAGCGCCCCGGCCCAGCGGAGTGAGATCGTGTTGGGCAAGCTGCTGACGGTGATGCTTTTCAGTGCGAGCACGGCGGTGCTGAATCTGCTGAGCGTGGGTTTGACGGGTTGGCTGGTCCTGGGCCGTTACCCTGAGTTCGGCCCCCCGCCGCCGCTGGCCGCCCTCTGGCTGGCGATCGCCCTGTTGCCCGTTTCGGCCCTGTTTAGCGCCCTGTGCCTGGCCTTGGCGGCTTTTGCCCGCAGCACCAAGGAAGGCCAATACTACTTGATGCCCCTGTTGTTGATCACCATGCCGCTGGCGGTCTTGCCGATGGCCCCCGGCGTCGAGCTGACCCTGGGCAACAGCCTGATTCCGGTCACCGGGGTGGTGCTGTTGTTGCGTAGCCTGTTGGAAGGCAACTATTGGCCGGCCCTGCAACTGCTGCCGGTGGTAGTGGCCGTGACTCTGGCCGCCTGCGCGCTGGCGGTTCGCTGGGCGGTCGATCAATTCAACTCCGAGTCGGTGTTGTTCCGCGAGAGCGAACGGCTGGAGTTGGGACTGTGGCTGCGCCATCTGCTGCGCGACCGTCAGCCGACCCCCGGCGCGGCCGCCGCCGTCTTCTGCGGCGTGCTGATCCTGGTGATCCACTTCCTGCTGAGCGCCACGATGTCGCCCGCGGGTGGTTTGCGGGGTTTTGCCGAGGCGGTGATCGTTCCCGAGCTAGTGGCGGTCGCCCTGCCGGCCCTGCTGATGACGCTACTGTTTACCAGCAGCCCGCGCGAGACTCTGCTGCTGCGGCCCCCCCCCTGGCGGACCGTTCCCGCTACCGCATTGCTGGTCGTCGCCATCCATCCGCTGGTCCATGCCCTGCGGATCGCCGTGATGCGACTCTATCCGCTCAGCGACGAGCTGAAACAGGGTCTGGCGGGACTGTTTCCCCAAGACACCGACTTCTGGCAAATGGTGCTGCTGGTGGCCGTACTGCCGGCAGTCTGCGAGGAGTTGGCCTTCCGCGGGTTCATCCTCTCGGGCCTGCGACACCTGGGGCACCGCTGGCGGGCGATCGTCTATACGGCCGTATTGTTCGGCCTGGTCCACGGGATCTTCCAGTGGCAGGTGGTGGCCTGCCTGGTGGGCGTCGTGATCGGCTACATGGCGGTTCAGACCGGCAGTATCATCCCTTGCATCCTCTTCCACATGCTGCATAACACGCTGATGCTGGCCAGCAGCCGGCTGAGCCCCGAGGTGCTGGCCGACTGGCCGCTGTTGCAGAAGATCGTCATGGCCAATCCGGAAGTCGGCTGTGCCTTCCACTGGCCGGTGGTCGTCGCCAGCGGCGTGGCCACTCTGCTGCTGCTGGCCTTCTTCAGCCGGCTCCCCTACCACAAATCGCCGGAAGAAGAACTGCAACAGGCGATCCACCTGGGGTTGAGCAGCGCCGGGAAATGAGGCAACTCGGGCAAGCCGCTTGCGGCTTGGGCCTCAGACAAGAATTGTCTGGGGACTGTGCCGATTTTCGCGTAGCGAAAACGGGACTGTCCCCTTCAAGGAACCGTGCCGTGAGTGGAACCGACGCCGAACCCCCTTGCCGAACCCTCCGGGCTCGCTACCTCTTCCCCGTCGCCGGCGAGCCAATCCCCGATGGTCTGCTGAGCATCGCCGGCGGGCGGATCGTCGCCGTGGGCCGGCATTTCGGCGGAGCACCCGGAGGGTACCCGGTCGAGGACCTCGGCAACGTGGCCGTCCTGCCGGGGCTGGTCAACGCCCATGCCCACCTGGAGTTCAGCGACCTCTCGGAGCCGCTGGGCACCCCGGGCATGGGCTTCGTCGACTGGATTCGCCGGATTATCGAGCTGTTCCGGCAAGGCCGCAGCCCGTCGGCTGGGCCGATTGCGCGGGGACTGCACGAGTGCGTGCGAGCGGGCACGACGACGCTGGGCGAGATTGCCCAGCCGGGCTGGCCGGCCGAGGTGTTCCAGGGGGTTGCGCTGGACGCGACGGTCTTCCTGGAGCTGATTGCCCCCACCCCCGAGCGCGTCGCCCCTCTGCTGGATCTGGCCCCGCAACACCTGCGGGCGGCTGACCCTTCCGGCCCTTGGCGGCCGGGCTTAAGTCCCCACGCCCCCTACAGCGTGCTGCCCCAGTTGCTCGACGCCGCGGTGTCGCTATCCGCAACCGGCCGCGTACCCATCGCCTTTCACCTGGCCGAATCCCGCGAGGAGCTCCAGTTGCTCCGATCGGGTAGCGGGCCGTTTCGCGACTACTTCGATGAGCTGGGCACTTGCCACCCCGACCTGTTCGGGCGCGGCACCCGCCCGTTGGATTACCTTCACGCGCTGGCCGCGGCCCATCGAACGCTGATAATTCACGGCAACTACCTGAACGAGGAGGAAATCGCCTTCCTGGCCGAGCAGGCTGGGCAGATGTCGGTGGTCTACTGCCCGCGGACGCACGCCTACTTCGGGCACGACGCCTACCCGCTTGGGCAGATGCTCGCTGCCGGCGTGACGGTCGCCCTGGGCACCGACAGCCGGGCCTCGTCCCCCGATCTCAGCCTGTTGGCCGAGATCCGCTTCGTGGCCCAACGGTATCCGGCCGTTAGCCGCGACGTGGTGCTGCGGTTGGGAACGATCAACGGGGCCCGCGCCTTGGGCCGCGATCACGAGATCGGCAGCCTGGAGCCGGGCAAGTACGCCAACCTCGCGGTGGTCGCCCTGCCCGGCCGCGACGCCGCCGACCCGCACGAGTTGCTCTTCGAGTCCGACCAGCCGGTGGTGGCGACGTGGTATCGGGGAATGCTGAATGCTGATTGCTGAATGCTGACGGGCGTGCGAATGTCGCCCAGCCCACCGCGGGGGCACGCGTACGTTCGGCGGCCGGCGTGCCTTGCGGTCTTCGATCACGGCCGTCAGCCGCGACAGGATCGCGCTCTTGTCGCTCATCCAACCGCCCTTTCCGACCCGCCCAGCAGGAGTCGCAGGGGTCAAAACCATCGGAATCTGACGGACCATCGCCACGATCAGTAGTCCCAAGTTGCCCACAATCCCGACCTTACGGGAAGTCCGCTTGATCCAAGGGGCAACAAGTCGTATGATCGCCGCCCGGATGCATCATTACAGACAGTTGATGTCCCGGGTCGACGCAGCGGTCGCCCGTGAGGTCATGCGGCATGCATGTGCAGACTCCATCTCGCGCCGACGTGTAATGACGAAGACCTCGCTGCGTTGCATGTGGGTCTGTTTGCCGCTGATCATCGCGACCGCGGGCTGTGCAACCATCCGCAGGCCGGTGCAACCTTCGTCGTGTCAGCCGGCGACCCGAAGGCGACAGCCGGCACCCCAGATCCCTGAGTCCGACGTCCATCAGAAGGAGGGTGTCGCCGATGCGAATACGCCACCTGGAGATGACGCCTCAACTGGCTGGCTTGGCAACTCGCCAACGAACCAGTGGCTGGTCGCCGGGCCGGCCGTGGAGCCGAAGGGCTCCAACCCGGTGCTCTCAGGTCCGGATGCATTCACGCTCGAGCCCGGTTTCTTCCCCGTCTCACCCCATGGCGATGGTGTGTCCTTCCAGCCCTCAGCCGGCTGGGATTGCCTGCCGCAGGAGGACGAAACCGACGTCACCTTTCTCGGACTTGTCGGGGATCAGTGCGGGCGGATCTGCTCGGACTACATGGAATTCTACTCTTGTGAGGGTCTGTCCTGGTTGGCGGCAGGCATCGGGGCCGGAGCGCTGATGGCCAATACGGGATTCGACGAGCATTTCATGCGCGACGCCTTTCTCGACAACGTGGTTCTCGCCCCCAGCGACGAACTCTACGAGATGCTCCATGAGCCCAAATTCCTGGGGGACGGCTGGTATACGATTCCCGCGTTTGCCATTGCCGCCTTCTCCGAGCCGCTGATTGCAGAGTTGCCGTGCGGCGAGGTAGCCGCCCATTGGGGACAGCGCTGCTTGCGGGCCATCGTGGTTGGCGGGCCGCCGGTGCTGGCCCTGCAATGGCTTACCGGCGGGTCGCGGCCCGGCGAGACGTCGGCCAATTCCCGGTGGAAGCCGCTGCGGGACAACAACGGCGTCAGCGGTCACGCCTTCCTGGGAGCGATCCCGTTCGTCTCGGCCGCCAAGATGACCGGCAATCCATGGCTCAAAGCCGGCCTCTACACGGTCTCCGTGCTGCCCGCACTCTCGCGAGTCAACGACGACAAGCACTACTTCTCGCAGGTCTTCCTGGGGTGGTGGCTGGCCTACCTCGCGGCCAGCGCCGCCGACCGCACGGAAATCGGCCTGGCGGGGTTACGTCTCTATCCGGTGGTAACGGACAACGAAGTCGGGCTGCTCTTTGAGCGATCCTTCTAGGAGCAGCAGCCTTGCTTGGCGCAGGGCAGCTCGCTTGCGAGAATCGGGATCGCTGCAAGTCCTTGCACAGCATCTCCCCAGAGGCCGGCAGGACCGGCGGCAGTCTTGCCGCCGGCGATTGTTGTGCCGCCCGTTCCGCATCGACGAGCCCGTAGCTGGCAGTCCCCCTTACCATGACCCAACGATTGGCGCTCGATTGCTGGTTCCTCACCGGTCCCACCGCCGCCGGCAAGACGGGCGTGGGGGTCGAGCTGGCCCGGCAGATCGGCGCCGAGATCGTCTCCATGGATTCGATGGCGCTGTACCGGGGCATGGACGTGGGCACCGCCAAACCGACGGCTGCTGAGCGCGCAGCCGTGCCGCACCATCTGATCGACCTGATCGAGCCGAGCCAGGAGTTTAGCCTGGCCCAATATCTCCAGGCCGCGCACGCCTGCATCGGCCAGATCAAGGCCCGCGGCCGCGAGGTGCTGTTTGTGGGCGGGACGCCGTTGTATCTGAAGGGTCTGTTGCGGGGGATCTTCGAGGGTCCGCCGGCCGATTGGGAGTTCCGCCATCGACTGCGGCGGGAGGCCCGGCAGGAGGGATCCGAATCGCTGCACCGGCGGCTGGCCGAGGTCGATCCGATCGCCGCCGCGCGGCTGCACCCGCACGACACACGGCGGCTGATCCGGGCGCTGGAGGTGTATGAGAAGACGGGCCGGCCGATCAGCCAGTGGCAGCGGCAATTCCACGCCGGTCGCCCGGCTGAAGCCTGCCGCGTCTTCGTGCTCGATTGGCCCCGGGAGGTGCTCCATGCCCGCATCCAGCGCCGCGTGGAGCAGATGTTTGCGGCGGGACTGGTCGAGGAGGTCCGCCGTCTGTTGGCCCGCCCGCTGTCGCTGAGCCGCACCGCCCGCCAGGCCGTGGGCTATCGCGAGGTGATCGAGCATCTGCGCTCGCGTCGCTCGCTGGCGGAGACCGTCGAGTTGGTCAAGCTCCACACCCGGCAACTGGCCAAGCGACAGGGCACGTGGTTTCACGGACTGAGTGAATGTCGCCCGGTGCCGATGTCGGAGCCGACGGACGCGGCGGAGGTTGCCGGGCGGATTGTGGAAACCGGCGGCCATCGTCCATAAAGCCGCGACCGCTGGTCGCGCCCGGGGAGATCGGCGGGTATTTCTCGCGATATCATGTCGCGGCAGCGAACGCGCGCTATCGCCTCGCGACCACCGGTCGCGGCTTTATGGATCCGGACACTCCCTGGGAATCCATTTCTCGGCGCGTTGACTTCAGTCTCCGCGTGACGTAGATATTTGGCGACAGCGCATGCGAATTGTTTCCCGTCGGCTTTCCCGGAAAAAGGGGACAGGTCCAATTTGTGCGAAGCACCCTTCGGGCCGTTCCGGCAAATTGGACCTGTCCCCTTTTTCCCGTGAGCCGGTGGGATCGGCCCGAAAGATCACTACAACCGGCACGAACCAGAGAATCCGAATTGCGGGGCAGACAGGCCAGGGTAAGAGCATGAAACCGCGCGGCAGACTCCTGCTGGTTGACGACGATCGGCACTTGCTCTTTTCGATGGCCGAGTGGCTCCGCGAGCAAGGCTACCCGACCGACACTGCCACCAGCCTCGCCGAGGGACAGGCCGCCATCGACCGCAAGACCTACGACCTGGTGCTGGCCGACGTGCGGCTGGGCGACGGCGACGGGTTCGACGTCCTGGCCCATTGCCGCCAGCACCATCCGGCCACCAGCGTGATCATGATCAGCGGCTACGGCACCGTCGAGCTGGCCGTGGAGGCCATCCGCAACGGGGCCTTCGACTTCCTGACTAAGCCGCTGATCGACGACGAGCTGGAGATGGCCATCGAGCGGGCCCTAAGCCAGCGCGAAGTGCTGGAAGAGAACAAGACGCTCAAGGCCCAGCTCGACCTCCGCTTCGGCATGGAGAACATCGTCGGGCACGACCACCGCATGTTGAAGATCTACGACATGGTCAACAGCGTGGCCGACACCCGGGCCACCGTGCTGATTACCGGCGAAAGCGGCACCGGCAAGTCGTTGGTGGCCCGGGCCATCCATCGCCACAGCACCCGCCGCGACAGACCCTTCGTCGAGGTCGCCTGCGGCGCCCTGCCCGAGACGCTGCTGGAAAGCGAGCTGTTCGGCCATGTGGCCGGGGCCTTCACCGGGGCCGCCGGGAACAAGCTGGGCAAGTTTATGCAGGCCGACGGCGGCACCGTCTTCCTCGACGAAATCAGCACCGCCAGCCCCGGCATGCAGGTCAAGCTGTTGCGGGTGCTCCAGGACTTCGAGTTCGAGCAGGTCGGCGGCACGCAGACGTTCACCATCGACACCCGGGTGATCCTGGCCAGCAACGAGGACCTCGCCCGGGCGGTGACCGACGGCCGTTTCCGCCAGGACCTGTTCTATCGGATCAACGTGATCAACATCGAGCTGCCCGCCCTGCGGGAGCGGATCTCCGACATCCCGCTCTTGGCCGAACACTTCCTCAACGAGGTCCGCCAAGACTGCGGCAAGCAGGTGCACGGCTTTGCCGACGAGGCCGTCGCCGCGCTGCAGCGCTACCCCTGGCCGGGCAACGTCCGCGAGTTGCAGAACGTGATCGAGCGGGCGGTGCTCTTGGGCAAGAGCGACCTGATCCGGCTGGAGGACCTGCCTACCGCGCTAATCGCCGCCGCCCCGGTCAGCGTCGAGCCGATCGGCAGCCGCACGCTGAAGCAGGCCCTGGAGGCCCCCGAGAGGCAGATCATCCGCGAGGTGCTCGAAGCGAACAACTGGAACCGCCACGTCACGGCCGAGGCCCTGGGCATCAACCGCACCACGCTCTACAAGAAGATGAAACGCCTGGGCCTGGAAGAGCCGTATCCGGCCATGGCCAGGTAATCGACGGCCTGTAGCGATTGCTGAGACCCTTCGCGTTGCGCAAGGCGTCGGCATACTGAGCCCTCTGCTAGACGCTCCGCAACTTCTGAGCCGGCAAGGGGTGCCGTGGCGGCGGGTGAGATTCCACTGCCGCCGGTGAAACGCCCGAAGAGAAAGGGGGCGGGACTGCAAACGCTGGCCAGTCCTCTTCTCCCCCCGACAGGTCAAGCCATTGTGAAACGCCTCCTTGCAGCGGCGGTGGTGCTTTGCGCGGCCTCGGCTGTGCTGGGAAGGACCGCGCCGGCCAGCGGGCGCGTCGAATATCGGTGTGCCACTGCTTCGCCAGAAGCAGTGCCGCCGCAGACTCCACCAGAAGCACGGCTTGCCAGCAAGCCGTGGCACACGCCGGCGCCGCCGGCCGTCCCGCGATCGTACGGGGCGCATCCGGCCGTCTGTCGAGTGATCGTGCCGGAGCGCGGGGCCGTCTCCTACGGCTCGGGGGCCCTGGTCGGCGTCGACCAGACGCTCGGCCTGGTGGTCACCAACTGGCACGTCGTCTGCGACGCGGCCGGGCCGATCGAGGTCACCTTTCCCGACGGGTTCCGCTCCACCGCCAACGTGCTGGCCACCGACCGCCAGTGGGATCTGGCCGCACTGGCCATCCGACGGCCTCCCGTCGAGCCGATCTCGCTGGCCACCAACGTCCCGCGGCGGGGCGACCCGCTGACCATCGCCGGCTACGGCGAGGGATGGTATCGGGCCTCGACGGGGCGATGCACGCAGTACGTCTCCCCCGGTTTCGGGCTGCCGTTCGAAATGGTCGAACTCGACACGGCCGCCCGGCAGGGTGACTCCGGCGGACCGATGCTCAACCAGCGCGGCGAACTGGCCGGCGTGCTGTTCGGCGCGGGCTTCGGCCGGACCGCGGGCAGCCATTGTGGCCGGGTACGCCGGTTCCTGGACACCGTGGCCGACGACTTCGAGCAGCTCTCTGCCGAGATGACGATGGTCGCCCGGCGAGCGCCTCCGGCGTATACGCCTTTGGGTGGCACTGCTGGCTGGCCCAGCAGTGCCGGCAGCACGGTTGGACAAGCCGGGCACCGACCGGAGGTTGGTTCTGGCACCCGCCCGCTGGGACAAGCCGGGCACCGACCGGAGGTTGGTCGTGGGACCCGCGCCCCGGTCGCCGCCATCATTGGCGGGCCCTACAGGCTGCCGTCGGGCGATGCCGGCCGTCAACCCTCGGCCCGGCACGACCTGGCGGAACTGCCGGTTCCCAGGCCGTACGAGCCGCCTGCTGGCGTGGGTGGTACGGGTGGCACTGCCGGCTTGCGGGGCAGTGCCGACGGCACGGTTGCACCCAGAGGGTACCCGGCCAGCTACGGCACCCCGAATCCAGAACAGGCCGGGCCGCCGCCGGCGCCGCAGCCGGCCGGTCCGACCCGGGCCGAGCAGATCAAGACGATCCTGGCGGGGATCGGCATCCTGGCGATCCTATTTCACGCAATGCGGCTGCTGGGAGCGGCGGCGCGATCGTAGCCGCCACGATGCGTACGCATTATTGCGCTTATCGACAGCCCCGCCCGGAAGGGCGGGGTTGAGCGGTGCGCCCCACGAACCCCGCCCTGCCGGGCGGGGCTGTTCCGACCGACGCCCGCCCTGCCGGGCGGGGCTGTTCCGACCGACGCCCGCCCTGCCGGGCGGGGCT
>Ga0315291_10001408_pt1 | contig 32098 bp, 22 predicted proteins | sample YL17G12_20_MG_FD_203070 | JGI IMG/M metagenome (GOLD analysis project Ga0315291, IMG submission 203070) | Sediment microbial communities from Yellowstone Lake, YNP, Wyoming, USA - YL17G12_20 | ecosystem: Environmental > Aquatic > Freshwater > Lake > Sediment | place: USA: Wyoming | collected...
ATGCCTGTGGCAGTGCAACCCTGGCCCAAGTGAAAGACCAACTAAAGCAATATGTCCTGCAGGAGAAGCAGCAACAGGCCGTCAATGAGCACATTCGCACACTGGGCCAAAGGATGTTAGTGGAGGTCTCTGCCGCCTGGACGAAGGAACAGTCCATCCTGGCGAGGGACAATCCCGTGGACAAGGTCCGTGCCAGCGGCAAGCCATCGCTTGTGGATTTCGGCTCTACGGGCTGCCGGCCTTGTGACATGCTTGCCCCTATCCTTGAAGCACTGAAGGAAAAATACGCCGGCAAGTTGAACGTGCTTTTTATCCACATCGGCCAGGAGCAGATTCTCGCAACCCGTTACGGCATCCAGACTATTCCCGCACAGGTGTTCTTTGATAAAAATGGTAAAGAAGTTTTTCGACATATTGGTTTCTTTCCTCAGGACGAAATCGAGAAGAAACTGGCTGAATTTGGGCTCAAGTAAACCATGGAGCAGCTTTTCACAACGTTAAGCCGGGCCGTCGAAGGAACGCCGGCAATTGCGCTCACCGCAGCGTTTGTATGGGGCATCCTGAGTATCCTTCTGAGTCCCTGTCATCTTGCGAGCATTCCGTTAATAGTGGGCTTCATTAACGGGCAGGGCCGCATTTCAACTAAGCGTGCCTTCATCATTTCAATGCTCTTTGCTGTAGGCATATTAACCACCATTGCCGGAATAGGCGCTCTCACCGCCGCTGCCGGGAGAATGTTGGGAGATGTCGGCAAATCCGTCAACTACTTTGTGGCTGTCATTTTCTTCGTGGTTGGCCTGAACCTGCTGGATGTAATACCGATGCCCTGGTCGGGTCCCGGCCAGGTCGGCATAAAAAGAAAGGGAATGTTAGCTGCCTTTATCATCGGCCTGGTATTTGGAATCGCCGTTGGCCCATGCACCTTCGCATATATGGCGCCGATGCTCGCCGTTACCTTCAGGGTCGCCTCAACAAACCTTATCTACGCAGTGTCTCTGCTTATCACCTATGGTATCGGTCACTGCTCAGTCATTGTTTTAGCAGGGACATCCACAGGACTTGTCCAGCGATATATGAACTGGAACGAAAAATCAAAAGGCGCACTTATCCTCAAAAAAGTCTGCGGCATCCTGGTCCTGCTCGGCGGGATTTACCTTATCTACAGAACATAATTTAAGAAAAAAGGGAACAAAAAAAGAGAAAAAAGTTAAGAAATAGGGGTTTTTGAGGGAAAATTTGAAAAATGGGGTGGTTGGTTTGCAATTGGGTTTGATTGGGTTTGTTTTTCACCGCGTCTGCAAAGTCGTTTATTTTCATAATGCTTTGTTAATAAGAAGGTTGTGTTCATTTGAGTGTCCAGCAAATTGGGTTTGTTTTGGATAAATCGTTGCTCGATTCTGGATACTCGATTCTCGTATAGCGTGTGGCGTATAGCGTGTTTCGTATTGCGTATAAGGTATAGAACATACAAGAATATGGAGAAATAATCAATAATTCTGTCATTCTGAACTTTTTTGTGGCCAAAACTGTCTGATTCATGGAACTGCCCTTCGACTTGGTTCGACCTTGCTCACCACAGGCTGCTCAGGACAGGCTGTTCCGTTGCGTGCGGTTCTCCGCGGACCCGTTTGGGGGGCCTCCCCCAATTATCGGTATTATACCAAACTTTTTTTGTATTTTCAATAAAAATTTTGACACCAAAAAAGATAAAAAATTAGCCACGAAGACTCGAAGACACGAAGGTGTTTGCTCGGCTTTGGCGTTCTGCGGCAAGTCATTTCTCGAAACTGGTTTCTGTGAAAGGCCATTGCCTTGTCCGCCGAATCCCGAATGACCCGGGCTTCTTTATATAAGCCGAGCAAACAAACTCAGGCACAGATTTGAATGACCAAAGTTCAAACGACTGAAACTCAAGGTTGGGTGAAAATAGCAGAAGTTTTTGGTTTTGTTTGTAGGATTTTGGGGCCACAGAGGTCCCTTCGACTGCGCTCAGGACAGGCACCGAGGCCATCCGCCTTCGCTATCCTGCTTTGCTAAAGCTACGTAGGAATCTGCTACGGCGGACGAGCAGAGAGTTGCTTTAAGGCAGGGCATAAATGCTCTGTAAATTCAAATTAAACCCTTTCTGAAACAAGCTTCAGCCGGGTTTATACTTTGAATTTTTTACTCCTACGGAGAGATGCCTTAAAGCGAAAGAATAGCGGGCAAGGCGTCCAAAAAGAGCGGCGGGTAAATTTTGGTTTGGCCTACGTAAAAGCAACCACGGATTTCACGGATTACACGGATTTAATTTGCCACAAAAAGGCACAAAAGGTTTCGGCCAGTGATGCGTTCTCGACAAATCTTTCTTTCAAAGCGAGCTTTGTCGAAAGCTTTGTCATCGACCACGAAGTCAACTTCGTTGCCTTCCGGCAAAATGCCGATTCTGGCCGAAATAAATTTCAAGGAAACGGCTTAACACTGTCTTTTTTTGCTTTGGACGGAACTACGAAGGATGAATTGGCGGAGTAGGCAAGGAAAAAAAATCAGGGTCTGTCAAAAAACGGTAGCTGTGGGACTTTTTCAACAGCCCCGCTGTCCCCATTATTCCTGGTAAGCTTAAGACGTAGTGCCTTCAAGCCAATGTTTAGCAATTGCTGCCGAATCCTCAAAATTGCAATTGCTATCGAACAAGGGCGAAGTCCCTGCACCCCACAAAGGGTAAAAGAGCAAAGCATAAAGGGTTATTATTGTAAGTCCAGGACGACTCGGAACCCGTAGCCGCTGAGGTACCGACCGACGGGCGGGAGGTTGCTGCCGCGGTACGCAACGCGGCAGCGGCTTACATCGTCGCCCCAACAGCCGCCGCGAAAAACATGAGACGAACCTGACTTCGGGCCCGTCGGGTCTATGCTGGTAAGATTCTGATAGCTCTTCGCATAATAATCTGAGTACCACTCCCCGACGTTGCCGTGCATGTCATGCAAGCCGAATTGATTTGGTTTTTTCTGACCAACGCTATGGGTTTTCTTTTCACTATTGCCAGCATACCAGGCATATTCACCAAACTGAGTGTAGTTGGGATCATCCCCATAATGGAAGCGGGTTTCAGAGCCGCCCCTGCAGGCATACTCCCATTCGGCCTCAGTAGGCAGACGAAAATGCCCAGCGGACCTCGCGCTGAGTTTTTCGCAGAACTGCGTTGCATCCAGCCACTCGACGGTTTCTACCGGAAGGTCTCGACCACTGAAATAACTGGGATTTCTCCCCATCACGGCATTAAATTGGTCTTGTGTAACCTCGAACTTGCCCATCAGAAACGACTTAGTTATCTGAACTCGCCGGACCGGCCCTTCGTCGCTATACCTGTCTTTCTCATCAGACGGTGAACCCATATAGAAACTTCCGGCCGGTATCAGGACAAACTCCATGCTGACTCCACTGCCCAGATCAATCGTTTTACCCGACTTGGCACCTCTCGCATTCATTGGTGTTGTGGGCCGGTTTCCATCGACTGTGTTTGGGGCAACAACAGGTGTAGCAGCAATGGGTGAGCCGCTGCGTGAAGCGTTGGCCTCGGATATGGCAAAGAGCAACCTCGTGAGGGCCTTGTTCAGGAGCTCACCGTTCCCAGCACGCTGAGCTTGCCTCATGTCGGCGGTGGCTGACATAGCGCGATTTAGAGTCTCGAGATCGAGAGTACCACCAGAATCGGCTGAAGCTGCGCCGATAGCCTCGGTCAACGTCCCGTATTTCCCATCAGGTAGCTGAATGACGCGGGCTTGGTCGGTCAGAAAATTGCTGTCAAAGAGCATCATATAGGCCGTCGCCACGGGGTCTTCGCCGAGACTACCTCCCGCACCTGCATCCGCAGCCAACTTCCGGGCGTACGCATCTAATGTCGTCATCTGACCGGTGTCCGGATCAGGCATAGGCAAAGCACGGATGGCTGTGACGGCCAGTTTGTTCTTCATTGCAGTCGCCTTCTCAACAACGCTCCGCAGTTTGGCTGGATCGCTGAGAATCTCCTTGAGTGAAGGCAGTGGTTGCGCCAACGGCTTTTTCGCATCCTCCGTTGTGGGCTGCACTTGCTGCCGTGTCATAGTTGCCGTCCGCGAGTCAGACACATTTTTAAGAGCCTTGGCAGGAACCTGCCTATAACGAAATGAAATGTCCCTTTGATACCACTTGCCTTTCTCTTCTGAGCCAACGTATCCCCGACGAATGGCATTCCCCTCGCTCTGCCTCCAGACCGACAGCGTAATATCGTCACCGTCTTCAAACCCCGTGACAAGTCGCTCGAAATACTCCGCGTCAGTGGGAGTCTTCACAAGAAACTCGGGCATGGGAAGTGAGCCTCCTCTTTTTACCGCCCGTTCCCTCTTGACGCTGGTTATGATCATTCCGCTCCGCAGTCCAGCGTCATAGGCCGGTAAGGACGGATCAACGTTCACTACTTGAACGCCAACGATCGCCACTGGGTGTCCCATCACTCTATCTATCTCCCCCTTTTGTATAACATCAAGGTCCTGAACAACAATGCCGCCGGCAGATTTCCGAGTATTGATGCGGGCAGCCTCCGCCTGCTGACGGTCAACCAGTACGGTTGCCGGAGGAGCAGCCGTCGCTTGATTTTGACTAAGACCCTCGCGGGGGCCGGCATCGGCGACATCCGGCTGACGGGAGTACTGGCGATACCACGGCGTACCCTCACCCTGGGTGTCCTGGGTGAGTATGCTGTCGCCGACTCCTTCCACAGCCACGCGACTGGCTATCGGTTCCAGGAGGATTTCGCCCATATTGTAAACAAAGTATGGCCCGCATTTTTTGCCGTCGTCCATGTTCGGCAGGTTCTCAAGAACCTGAAAGACTTCCCCATAATCTCTGGCCCGAATTCTCGAGAAGAACTCAGGCCGAGTGCAGAACTGCTTCTTGTATTCGGGGAATCCGCCGCCCAGGTCAAGGACGAACATCTTGACGTTTCTGCGACTAATCTCATTATGCCAGTTCTGCTCAAACAACTTATACTTGTCGGCGACGACGCGCTGCGGATCAAGATACTGCTTCAGACCCACCACATGTTGAAAGTTCAGCGGGGCTTCAACATATCTGTACTTCGGATGTCGAATTTCAAGCCTCTGCACCTTCTCAATTTCATCCACGTAAAGGAGCCACTGGTCGCCAACCTGATAGGTCCATTTGTCACCGATCTTGGTATCCCACGGAAATTCCTTCTGCCATTCCAGAGAAAAGACAACGATCCCATCAGGACCTGAGACCGCGTCCAGCCGAAACTCCTTCGGCTGCGGTTCCCTCTTGTTGGGATCCACGAAAAGGTTCCACCAGGACACATCCTTGGCTATGGCAATGTCTTGACTGATCCACATCTCATAATACTCCCCCTCCAACGAAACCCGGACACCGCTGACGGGAATATGAGTGTCCTTGTCGAGCAACTCCATTCGGATTGCCACGGTATTAGGGTGCTCCCCGAGGAGATACAGGGCGGAATCCCATGTGCCGGCATACCATTGTGCCCTTGCAGTGGATGCCTGTAAATACGCTGCAAAACCCACGTGGAATATCAAGCACATTAACATTGCTTTGTAAGATTTCATGACAAAGTCTCCCTAAATCACTATTTCTCTTTAATATCATGGGTGTAAAATCCTTGCTTTGTGTTGCGTTGCACACACATAACTCCACAATTTTCCCAACTATGTTTATGCTGTCACTCCCAACGTTTTCGATCGGCCCTTTTTGTTTGAGGAAAGACCGGTGCAACAAATTGGCGGGCAAGCGGCGGCAGAGACCTTGTCCCAGTGCCAAGTATCCTCGAATGCCTTGATTTGAGCGGCGGCCTGACTGCCTTTGCGCTCGGCGAAGAGGATGTTATAATCCTGGTCGCTTTTGAAAGGCGGGTCAAGATGGACAAGGTCAACCGATTCATCTTCGATATAGCGGCGGAGTATTTCATAGACACGGACTGACACAGACAAAAACACGGACAGGCACTGAGGGCGGCCATCGGTTGTAGCCAGGAAACCCCAGCGGACCTCTTTTATGAATTGCTTTACCTGTTCGATGTTCATAGTTATCGCCGTAATACAAAACGTTCTCCGCCATATCGCACCTGTTGTTTTATTCAAAGGGGAACCACCCGTAATGTTCCTGTAAGGAAGCATTATACCGCAGGTTATTACGATTACAAGGGCAATAAGGGCAGGGGTCGGGGGTCGGGGGTCAGGGAGCAGGGGTCGGGGGTCGGGGCGAAACGATAAGGATTTGGTGTGCGGAGCACACCCTACCAAAATGGATTCCCGCCTTCGCGGGAATGACAATTTTTCAATAGATTCCTCGACTGCGCTCGGAATGACAGACCTTTTGGTTGTTGACATTCCGAGTGGAGAGGGTAACATATTCGGTGAATCGCCCCCCGCTGTTTGCTTGTGCAAACAAGCTGCGGGGGTGAACAATGGAGTGCACCGGATGGACCCTGAAATCTTCAAGGCTTACGATATACGCGGCATTTACCCCGACCAGCTCAATCTTGAGGACGCCTGGAAAATCGGCTGTGCCGCAGCGCGCTTCCTGCCCTCATTGGTCCGCGGCTATGAGCGAGGGCAGCCCAACAGCCAGGCAATATGCGTCGGCAGGGACATGAGAACACACAGCGAAGTCCTCGCACAGGCGCTCATAGAAGGGATGACTACCACCGGCGCCCAGGTGATAGAGCTTGGGATGATAGACACGCCGCAAATGTATTTTGCAATCAACCACCTCGGCGTCTGCGGCGGCGTCCAGGTGACGGCGTCCCACAACCCGGCGAAATACAACGGCTTCAAAATTTCCGGCATCGGTGCCAAACCTGTCGGCGGTGACACAGGCCTGAAAGATATAAAGCATATTGCAATGGCCCTGCTGCACACGAAGGGCAAGCCGAGCGGCTCGGTGGAAAAACGCGACTTGACGGCCGAATATAAAAACCACGTCCTGAAGTTCCTGACGCCCAGCAAAAAAAAGCTCAAAATTGCCATTGATGCCTCAAACGGTATGGCCGGCAAAATGGTCCCCGTTATTTTCGGGGACCTGCCTGTAGAAATAGTTGCGATAAACTTCGAGCACACAGGCACTTTCAAGCATGACCCCAATCCCCTGGTTGAAGAAAACCTCGCCGAGACAAAAACGGCGGTGAAGAAAAGCAAATGTAATTTCGGCGTCTGCTTTGACGGTGATGCCGACAGGCTGATGGTGGTCGATGATAAAGGCATCGCCATAGGGTGCGATTTGATGACCGCCTTAATGGTGCCGTATTTTCTGAAAAAACACCCTAAATCGGCTGTCGTCTATGACCTCCGCAGCAGCCGGGTCGTTCCTGAAGAGATTATCAAAAACGGCGGCACACCCCGCAGGGAACGGGTCGGCCACGCCTTTATGAAAAAAGCTATGCGCGACTCGCGGGCCGTGTTCGGCGGCGAGCTTTCCGGGCACTTCTACTACCGCGACAATTACTATGCCGATTCCGGTTTTATTACCCTTGTGCACGTAATTAATATCGTGCGAGAGGCCGAGGCGCCCGTCAGCGAGCTGACAAAACCTCTGCGAAGATACCACAGCAGCGGCGAGATGAATTTCCAGGTTGACGACAAGCAGGCAAAAATGGATGAGCTTGCCAAAAGGTATGGTGACGGCCAGATAGACCACTTTGACGGCGTCACCATCGGATACAAAGAATGGTGGTTTAACTGCCGCCCGAGTAATACCGAGCCGCTGCTGCGGCTGAACGTGGAAGCCAAAACCAAAGAGCTGCTCAGCGAAAAGCTCAAAGAGCTTGAAGCGGCGCTTGGCAGACCGGTATAAGAGTCCGTTACACTTAAAATGTTCCGCCGCAGCTTCTTGGCGGATTCTGACCCGCAAAGGTGGGAATCAACAGGCAATTGCGGTTTTGTGCAACCTGTAAAAGAAAGAGGATATTGCAATGGAAGTGCACACAAAAACCTATCAAACCCCAAAAGGGCTCGTTGAAGGCGTCCAGGTCAAATGGCCGGGATTCAGCATCCTGCTGGTTGCGGGCCCAAAAGGCTTTCTCGCTTGTCCTGCAATCGATGTAGAGGCCTGCGAGCGGTACGGTGTCGCCGCGGCAATAGTCGAAAGCACGCCCGCCAATCCGATAGGAGTGCTGGAGCGTTTCCCTGACCGCAGGATTACAAAAGCCAACCCCAAAGCCCAAGCTTTGGGCATCAAGGAAGGTATGAATGTCACCGAGGTCTTCGCGCTTATCGCGTAGTCTTATCTTACCCGGATAAAAATCAGGAGACGATTATGACCCAAAACCATTTCTCACGACGCCGGTTTTTATCTGCTGCCGGCGTCATTATTACCACCGGCGCCTATGCCGCCCAGGAGCAGCCCCAGCCCCGGCAGTCATTGCCGTTTCGCTACTGCTTCAACACGAGCACCATTCGCGGGCAAAAATTGCCTCTGGACAAGGAAGTCGAAATTGCTGCGCAGGCCGGCTACGACTCCATCGAACCCTGGGTCGGCAAAATCAATGAATACACCCAGGCCGGCGGCAGTCTGAACGACCTGCGCAAACGCATCGCCGACCTGGGACTGTCCGTCGAGAGCGCAATAAGTTTCTTCCACTGGATTGTCGATGACGAAAGCGAGCGTGCCAAAGGCCTCGAACAAGCCAAACGCGAGATGGAATCGCTCGCCCAAATCGGCGGCAGGCGCATCGCCGCTCCGCCGGCAGGGGCCACCGACAAAGAAGGTCTTGACCTTATGAAAGCAGGCGAGCGATATAGGGTTCTTTTGGAGCTCAGCGAGCAGTTCGGCGTCGTCCCGCAAATCGAGCTTTGGGGCTTCTCAAAAAATCTGCACCGCCTGGGCCAGGCGATGTTCGTTGTCATTGAAAGCGGCCATCCAAAGGCGTGCCTGTTGCCTGATGTCTTCCACATTTACAAAGGCGGCTCGGATTTTGCCGGCCTGAAACATCTCAGCCCCCAGGCCATCCAGGTCTTTCATCTCAACGACTATCCTGCCGACCCGCCGCGAGACAAAATCACCGACCGCGACCGCATCTTACCGGGCGACGGCATCGCGCCGCTATCGCAAATCCTGCGCGACCTGCGCGCCAACGGCGGCGGCACCATACTGTCGCTTGAGCTGTTTAATCCAGTCTATTGGAACCAGGACCCGCTGACCGTGGCGAAGGCCGGCCTTGAAAAAATGAAAGCCGCTGCGAACAAGGCATCAGGTGTAAGCTAAAATGTATGTATCGGCTTTGTGTTTGTAGCGAAAAGTTGCGCAAGCTCAAATAACCTTGTGGAAAGAAGGGAAAACTATGAAAGCCAAAAGGTGCTGTTTGTTTTTTGGTGTTCTTACCGCTCTTGTATGCAGCGCCGCTTTGGGTGGGTTGGAGTGGCCCGAACCTGATGAGCAAATTCTCACTACTCAGCCTAATCCGGCCTTGGTGGAAATAAAGGAACTGCAGGTTTTTATCGTCCCGCCTGACACCGAGCCGAACAAAGATGGCCTGGTATGGGAAGAGCTTGACCGGAACGTACGGCTCAAGCTCAAACAGACCGGCATCAAAATAGCGCAGGTGGTTTATCCAAATGGAAGGGTGCAGACCCCGGACCCGGAACTTAGAGTTCACATAGACATGCTCATGATTCCGGGTTCGCAGCAGTATGTGTTCCGTGCCCAGACCTCATTGTCAAGGTTGGTCTATCTGACAAAAGAAGCCAGGTTGCTTTCAAAGGCCGATGTCTGGCAAATAAGCTCGCCAATGCAAACTATATCGGTGCGGAATATGCCGGCAAAAGTTACTAAGGTGGTTTTGGAGCAGGTCGAGATTTTCGCTCAGTGTTATCAAATAGCTAATCCGCCGGGCGTCCAACAACCTGATAGTCGTGACGCCCCCCAGGCAAAAGACGCAGCAATCACCGCTGCCAAAACTGCGCCGGCTGAATACAAATACATCGCATCGAAAAACAGCCAGGTCTTTCACACGCTCAACTGCCGCTCAGCTAAAAGAATTTCAGCCGACAATCTGGTCGGCTACAATACCAGAGAAGAGGCGATAAACGCCGGCAAAAGACCCTGCAAAGTCTGCACGCCATAGCAGTAACACGATTTTGTTTTCGGAAGGAAGAACCCGTGAATAATCGTCAGCGAGTCCTGACCGCCCTGAACCACAAACAGCCGGACAAGGTCCCCTGCGATATACGCTTCACTCAAAAGGCCCGCGCCAAAATGGTCCAATACTATGGCGACCCCGACTTCGTCTCCAAACTGGGCAACTGCTTTACCTGGATAAGGCCGTACTCGGAACACGAGCGATTTGTAGAGGTCAGGCCGGACATCTGGAAAGATGAGTTCGGCGTCCTGTGGGACCGCAGAATCGATAAAGACATCGGCACGGTCTGCAACCGCCTTGTCACGCCCGACAATGTAAATAACTTCAAATTCCCCGACGCGAGCGGCCCCGCAAGATACGACATCATTGACGAAACTATCAGTGCGACCCGGGACGGCGTCTTTCTGGTCAGTCTCGGCTTTTCCCTCTTCGAGCGGGCCTGGACGCTCACGGGTATGGAAAATGTGCTTATGGCAATGCTTGCCGACAAAAACTTTGTCAACACCCTGCTCGACAGAATCCTCCGGTTTAACCTCACTGTCATCGAAAACGCCTGCTCCCGCGACATTGACATATTCAGATTCGGAGACGACTGGGGTCAGCAGCGGGGCTTGTTGATGGGTCCAGCCCTCTGGCGCCAGTTTATCAAGCCGCGATTTAAGGAAATGTGTGAGCTTGTCAAATCAAAAGGCAAATTCGTAATGCTCCACTGCTGCGGCAAGGTGGACGAGATTTTCCCCGACCTTATTGAGTGCGGCCTCGACATCTTCAACCCCTTTCAACCCGAGGTAATGGACGTCTTTGAAATGAAAACCAGATTCGGAGGCAAAATGAGCTTCTATGGCGGCATAAGCATCCAGCGGACCCTGCCCTTCGGCACGCCCGCCCAGGTCAAAGACGAGGTCAAAAAACTGCTCGACATGGTCGGTGCAAATGGCGGCTACATCGCCTCTCCCTCTCACGATATACCAGCCGATGCAAAGCCCGAAAACATCGCTGCAATGATTGAGGTCCTCCGGAATCAGTAAAAAGCGAAAGTAAGATGTCCAGCTTGCCCCCCCATAATGCAGCCAATAAAGATGATTCGCAGCTTCCACAAAAAGCGCAGCGCTTCCAGTTCATAGTCTGCAAGGTAATGCAGCGAGAGACATATTTTTGTGCCGCCCGCTCGAAGAATATCGTCGATGTCGTTCTGATGGAGCAGGGCCTGCACGACCATCCGCAGCGCCTTTGCAGCGAAGTCCGGAAGGCCCTCGACAAAACAACCGACATCCAGGGCCGCCCTTACGATGCATCGCTGCTCGGCTACGGCCTTTGCAGCAACGGCATCGCGGGCCTGTCCGCGAAAATCCCCATCGTTGTCCCTCGCGGCCACGACTGCGTCACGCTCCTGCTCGGCTCAAAAGAGAAATACAAAGATTACTTCGATTCTCACCGCGGCGTCTATTGGTACAGCCCCGGCTGGATAGAGTCCGGCAAACAGCCCAGCCAACAGCGATACGAAACCCTGCTTGAAGAATACAAGCAAAAATATGGCGAAGACAACGCACAATACCTTATGGAAGTAGAACACAAGTGGATAAAGGAATACAACTGGGCGACCTATATCGACTGGGGGCTTGTCAACTGCGACCGATATAGAAAATTCACCCAAAGTGCCGCTCAATTTCTCGGCTGGAATTATGACGAACTAAAAGGCGACAGCGGTCTTATGCAGCGCCTCGTTGATGGCCGGTGGGACGACAGCGAATTTCTGGTCGTCAAACCCGGCCAGAAAATTGCTGAAGACCTCACCAGCGACGCTATAATAAAAGCCCAATGTGAACTGTCTTAAACAGCTATGAACCTGGTCACAATAATTATAATCGCCGTCGGCCTGGCAATGGACACCTTCGCAGTGGCCATTGTAAGCGGCAGCGCCTCCAAGCAATTGAACGTAAAACACGTCCTGCGAATGGCCCTCTTCTTCGGCGGCTTCCAGCTCCTTATGCCGCTCGTCGGCTGCCTGGCGGGACTTACCCTGAAAAAATACATCGCCAATTACGACCACTGGGTCGCCTTCGGACTCCTTTGCGGCGTCGGCGGCAAAATGGTTTACGAATCATTCAAAATAGAAGCCGCCGCCAAAACCCTCGTTCTCTCGAATGTCTTTGTCCTGCTGATTCTCTCCATCGCCACAAGCATCGACGCCCTCGCAATCGGCATCACCCTCTCGCTTATCACAACCTCCATCGCCGCCGCTGTAACCATTATAGGCCTGATAACCTTCGCACTCTCGTATGTGGGCGTATATGTCGGCCAAAAGTTCGGCCACTTTTTTGAAAACAAGGCCGAAGCCCTCGGCGGCGTCATCCTCATTGCCATCGGCCTGAAAATCCTCCTCGGCCACCTGTTGCGCTGAAGGCGCCGCAAAGGACATAATGAGCTGCTGCGATTATCTCTCCGCCCTTCGCCTGTGTTTCATCGTCTCGCGGATTTCCTTATTTATCCTGACGCTGCACCACTGCCGACCGCACATCGAGCAATAGTCGGCCGAAGGCAAACTGTCTTCGCCGATTTCTTTGCAGGCCTCGTAGTGCATCCGCTCAGCGGTTTGTGGGTCAAGCGACTGAGCCAGATGCGTCTGCCAATCCAGATTACTTCGGGCAATGCTCAGCTTTCTATCTCGCTCCGCCGTGCCCTTTAACCCGCGCGCGACATCGGCGGCATGTGCCGCAATCTTCGCCGCAACTACGCCCGCCCGCACGTCCTCGGCATTCGGCAGCCCTAAATGCTCCCTCGGCGTCACGTAGCACAGAAACGATGCGCCGTAAAAGGCGGCAGCGGTCCCGCCGATTGCCGATGTTATATGGTCGTAGCCAGGCGCAATATCCGTTACCAATGGTCCCAGAACATAAAACGGCGCCCCGCGGCAAATCTTCTGCTGGACTTCCATATTGTATTGTATCTGGTCGAACGGCACGTGACCCGGGCCTTCCACCATAACCTGGCATCCTCTTTCCTGCGCCCTCTCTGTTAATTCGCCTAATGTCCGCAGCTCCGCCATTTGCGCCTCATCGGTCGCATCAGCAATCGCGCCGGGCCGAAGCCCGTCGCCAAGCGAAAAGCAAACATCGTAACCGGCCATTATGTCGCACAAATCGTCAAACATCTCGTAAAGTGGATTTTGTTTGTCGTGATATAACATCCACTTTGCAAGTAGCGCCCCGCCTCGACTAACGATACCCATAACCCGCCTCGCAAGTAACGACAGGTACTCTTTCAATACGCCCGCGTGAACAGTAAAAAAATCCACTCCCTGTTTGGCCTGCTTCTGGAAACAATCGAGAATCGTCTTATGGTCCACATCCTCGACGTTTCGCCCTTCCACGACCTGGTATATCGGTACCGTTCCGAAAGGCGCCGGGCACTGCGAGATAAGTTCGATTCGCGTCCGGTCAAGATTTCCGCCTGTGCTCAAATCCATAATTGCATCGGCGCCGACAGCCAGCGCAGCCCGCATCTTTTCAAGCTCCGCTTCCACCGATGCCCGCACGCTGCTTGTGCCGATATTTGCGTTCACTTTTGTTGTAAGGACCCGGCCTATCCCGATAGGTGACAGATTTGTCTTAAGATGCAGCTTGTTAGCCGGTATCACCAGCCGCCCCGCCGCAACCTCGCTGCGAATAAGCTCTGCCTCAACGTTTTCCCTCTCGGCGACAAATTTCACCTCATTGGTTGTCTTGCCGGACTTTGCACTCTGCAATTGCGTTGCCATAATCTTCTGTTCTCTTTTGAAAATAAAAAATCGCTTCGTAAGGAAGCGATTTTGCCGTCGAGTCGATTCTGCGTTTTGCTGTAATAAACCGCTTTCCTACGCAGGCCTGTCTGTCCCCGCTCTTGCTTCCGCAAGAAATCGCGGGGGCGATTGTCCTGATCAGGTTCAAAGGGTCTTTTCTCAGGTCCGCTTCCCTGCGAACCACCCATAGCGAACTATTTCTATTATAATTTGTTGCTGTCGGCAGTCAAATAAATACTCGCCTGCTCTTTGATTCACGCACCTCGCTCCCCCGCAGCTAATACACAACTTTATAACTGTCTCCACTAACCTGCTTTACTTTCTTTCTTCGCTATCTATCTCTGTTCACCGGCATCCTGAACTTCAGACGCGCTGCATCATACCATTGTCATCTTACTAACTGGAAATTTTCCCCGCCGACCAATTGCTTCATTTCCTTGCAGAACTCCACATCCGGATTGACGGATAAATTCTTGTCCACCGCCGCATAGACCTTGCCTTTCTCTGTCCTGACCGCCACGTAAACAGGGCTTCTGCCCTTGTGGTGCTCGCAGATACTGCGAATCTCTGCCACCTTCTCTTTCGTAACATCCCTCGCGTCCAATCTAATCGTAACCTTCGCAGCCAATTTCTCCCGGACCTCATCCAGCGGTATCAGCTCGATGGCGATGATGTTGGGCTTTTCCCTTCTGTAATCTGCCTTGCCCTTCACAAACACAACCGTGTCCTGCACCAGCGCCTTGCCGGACCTGTTGAGCACATCCGGAAACATCACCACCTCAACCTGCCCCTGCAGGTCCTCCAGCACAAAGACCGCCATTTTTGCCCCGGCGTTTCGTCCCGTCTTTGTCAGGTTGTACCTGATTTTTGTCACCATTCCGCCGATGATGATTTGCTTGTCCTGCCCCGCCCCCTCCAGCTCCGAGCTGTTGTGGGTCGAATAAAGGTCCACCGTCTCCGCGTGATGACTGAGCGGATTGCTGGTGACATAAAAGCCCAGCACCTCCTTCTCAAAGGCCAGCATTTGTGCCTCCGGCCACGGCGCCGCCTGAGGCAGACTATGCTGGTCCTGCGAATAATCACTTGCCCCAGCCGTTTGCCCGAAGAAGTTCATCTGGCCGTCTTCCTTGTCCGTCTGCAAATTCGCCCCAACCTCCATCGCCTTCTCAAGCCCCGCCGCCATTTGCGCGCGGTTGCCGCCCAGCCCGTCAAATGCCCCCGCTTTTATGAGCGATTCCAGCACCTGCTTGTTGGCCAGTCTCAGGTCAACGTTCTCGCAGAAATGGAACAGACTCTGGAATCTGCCTACTCTCTCGCGGGCCGCAATGATTTGCTCGACCGCCTTCTCGCCCACGCCTTTTACCGCCGCCAGTCCAAAACGTATGACGCCTTTCTTCTTTTTGCCGTCCTCCGTCTCCGCATACAGCGGCGTAAAATCCACCCCGCTTTCATTTGTATCGGGCGGCAGCACCTTGATTCCCATCTCCGCGCACTCGGCAATATAATCCACGACCTTGTCCATGTTGTCCATCTCATAAGTCAGAAGCGCCGCCATATATTCCACCGGCCAGTGTGCCTTCATATAGGCCGTCTGATATGCAATAAAGGCGTATCGCGTCGAATGGCTCTTGTTGAAACCGTAACCCGCAAACCGCTCAATCAGCTCGAAAATCTGCTCCGCCTGCTCTTTCTTCAGGCCCTTATTGGTGCACCCCGCCACGAACCTCTCCCGCTCCTTGGCGATTGTCTTTGCCTTCTTTTTGCTTATCGCCTTAATCAGCGAATATGCCTCGCGCAGCGGTATATCGCCCAACTGATTGCATATCCTCATCACCTGCTCCTGGTACACCATTATCCCGTAAGTCTCGTTGAGGATTTCCGCCATAATTTTGTGTGGGACGTTCCACTTGGCCCCGTGTTTTCGGTCGATGTAGTCCGGAATCAGTATCATAGGCCCTGGCCTGTAGAGTGCATTGGCGGCAATAAGGTCCTCTATCCGGTCCGGCTTCATCTTCATAAGAAGGTTCTGCATACCGCCGGACTCAAATTGGAACACACCCTTTGTCCTGCCGCCGGAGAAAATCTGGAAAACTTTGCGGTCCGTAAGGTCCAGCTTCTCCAGGTCAATCTCTACCCCGTGCAGCTTCTTCACTAACTGCTGCGCCCGCTCCAGCACGCTCAGGGTCTTCAGCCCCAGAAAGTCCATCTTCAATAGGCCCACCGACTCCACCATAGGCCCTTCATACTGGGTGATAATGTCTTCCGAGCCGGGCGCTTTATACAGCGGAACAAAATTCATCAGCGGCTCATCCGCAATGACCACGCCCGCTGCGTGCACCGATGCGTGCCGCGTCAGACCTTCGAGCTTTCTGCCGATGTCGATTACCTTCCTCGTCTGCTCGCTTTGCTCATAAGCCCGCCTTAGCTCCGGCTCGGTCTCCAGCGCCTTGTCGAGCGTCATATCGAGCGTGTAGGGGACAAGCTTCGCCAATCTGTCCGCCTCGCTCAACGGCACCCCCAGCACCCGGCAGATATCGCGTATGACCGCCCGTGCCTTCATTGTCCCGAAGGTTATGATTTGCGCAACGTGCCCGTATTTTTGACGCACGTAATCGATAATCTTGGACCGGTGGACCTGGCACATATCGATATCGATGTCCGGCATCTCATTTCGCTCAGGGTCCATAAACCGCTCAAAAAGCAGGTCATACCGAAGAGGGTCAACGTCGCACAGTCCCAGGCAATACCCGGCCAGTGTCCCCACCCCGCTGCCTCGTGCGCCTATGGGAATATTGTTCTCGTGCGCGTATTTGCAAAAATCCCACACGATAAGGAAGTAGCTGGCAAAACCCTTCGACTCTATTACCTCCAGTTCTCTGTCAAGCCGGCCCTTTATCTGCTCGGTAATCTCCCTGTATCGCTGCTTCGCCCCTTCGTAGCACAGCTTCGTCAAAAACTCTTCCGGCGTCGAACCGTCGGGACACTCGAACCGAGGCGAATGCCGCGACTTCAAATCCAGCTCGACGTTGCATCGGCCGGCAATCGTCATCGTATTATCGCACGCCTCCGTGACCTCCGCGAAAAGCTCCCGCATCTCTTCGGGGCTTTTCAAATACACGTCCGGCGGATAAATCATCCTGTCCGGGTCATCGGACCTTTTGCCTGTGCTTATCGCGCACAGGCAGTTATGTGCCTCGTAGTCCTCTTTCTCCAGAAAATGCACGTCGTTTGTCGCCACAAGTCCTACTCCCAGCTTTCTCGCAAGCTCGATAAGCCCCGCCGCTGTATTCGGGTTGTCGCCCGCGTGTTTTTGTATCTCGATGAAAAATCTCTCCGGCCCGAAAATCTTCAGATACTTTTCCGCCGTCGCCCTCGCCCCTTGTTCGTTGCCGCCGGCCAGTTCCGCCGCAATCTCGCCTTTAAGACACCCCGATGTGCATATAAGTCCCTCGTTCAGCTCTGCCAAAATCTCTTTATCTATCCTCGGCCTGTAATAGAAACCCTCTAAGTATCCGATGCTCGCTAACTTCAGCAGATTCTGATACCCCTTGTAGTTTTCTGCCAGCAGTATCAAGTGGTATGCCGCGTCCGCGATGGCCGCCTTGGTCCTGTCGAGTCTGCTTCCCGGCGCAATGTATGCCTCGATGCCGATAATTGGCTTTATATGCGCAGCGATTGCCTTTGTGTAGAACTCCACCGCCCCAAACAAATTGCCGTGGTCCGTAACCGCCACGGAATCCATCTGCAATTTCTTGCACCGCTTCAGCAGCTTCTCAAACGTAATCGCGCCATCAAGCAGCGAATACTGACTGTGCAAATGAAAATGCGTAAATTCTTTAACCGACATCGGCTTGCAACTCCTTTACTCCGTTAGAAAGCACCGTGTTTCAACACGGGGTAAAGTAACTTAAAACAACTTAAGGTGTGGCATCTGACTGCCACCAGGATGTATGATATGGCAGCCAGCTCGTTTTGTCAATTGCCAGGGTTATACTTCCTCGACAAATCTAATCACGAGTTCTGATAGTTGCATTTTTTCAGTAAATCTGATAATATATCTCATAAAGGAGGCAAAGGTGTTCAGACTGATAAAAGTTACGGTGCTTGTCCTGATAGTGACGCTGTCTTTCAGCGGCTTTGTGGAAGCCAGGTGTCCTGTAGGTGACCTAAATAGGGACTGCCATGTCGAACTGGAAGACCTGCGGATTCTCTTTGAGCAGTGGTTGGTTTACCCGGAAAGTTCATCTGACCTGAACGGCGATGATATCGCAGATTTAGAAGACCTTGCCTTATTATCTATAAATTGGTCAGAAACCGGCATTCCTTTGGTAATTAATGAATTTTTGGCGTCCAATAGCAATACTAAACCACCAGATCCGCAGGGCCAGTTTGACGACTGGGTAGAGATTTATAACTTTGGAAATAAGGCCATTAACATAGGTGGAATGTACCTGACGGACGATATGAATATTCCCACCAAGTGGCAGATTCCCAATAATAACCCATCTGCAACTACCATCCCTGACCATGGATATTTATTGATATGGGCCGACAGAGATACCACAGACCCAGGGTTGCATGCAAATTTTAAACTTGATGCTGACGTCGGTGAAGACGTGGGTCTCTTCGACATCGATGGCAAAACTTTGATTGATAATATCAGCTTTGGTGAGCAGACCACAGATATTTCTTATGGTCGGTACCCAGATGCTTCTAACAACTGGCGATTGATGGCTTCTCCCTCACCTGGCTATCAAAATGTCAGCATCTACGAGGGTTTTGTTGCCAATATGGAATTCAGTCGTGATAGCAGTCTGTGCTATGCGCCATTTTATGTCACAGTAATTACTGAGACTGAGGGAGCTTTGGTGTATTACACGCTCGACGGTAGCAGCCCTTACAATTTCGCTCGTGGTATTCCAACTGGTACAAGGTATAGCGGCCCAATCTACATTGGCAATACCACGATCCTGAAGGCAGTGGCTTGCAAGACTGGCTGGAAACCTACCGATGTGGCGACGCGAAAGTACACTTTTCTCGCGGCCGATGTGCGAAGCTTTAGTTCTAACCTGCCGATAGTCGTCATTGACACCTTTGGCACAGATGTCGGCGAGACTACGCAGACGCCAGCTTTTGCCAGTTTCATCAGCACTACAACGCAGGGCAGGGCTAATATTACCGACCAACCCAATCTTATTTGTCGGGCAGGCATCAATATTCGTGGCAAAAGCTCAATGACCTTTGCGAAAAAGCAGTATCATTTTGAGACCTGGGACGAATATGATGATGACAAAGATGTCCCCGTTTTGGGCTTTCCCGCTGAATCAGACTGGGTTCTGCAAGGACCTTATTCAGACAAGTCGCTTATGCGCAATGTGTTAGCCTACCAGTGGAGCAATGCCATCGGCCGCTATGCGGCCCGCACTATGTTTGTTGAGATGTTCCTTAACACCGACCGCGGGGAGCTATCGCTGAGTGATTATGTTGGTGTGTATGCGTTTATGGAAAAGATCAAGGCTAGCGAGAGTCGCGTAAATATAACAAAACTTGAACCGACTGATAACGCTGAGCTGCAGATAACGGGTGGATATATTATCAAAAAAGACAAGCTTGACCCGAACGAGCAGACATTCCAGACCAGCACTGGTTTGCTCCTAATATATCTTGAGCCGAAAGGAACTGAGATCACCCAGTCACAGAAGAACTGGATCAAGAGCTACCTCGATGAGTTCGAGTCTGTCTTGTACGGACCGTATTTCGCTGACCCTGTCAATGGATACACCAAGTACATCGATGTGGATTCATTTATCGATCACCACATCCTTGTCGAGTTGGCCAAAAACATCGATGGCTTTCGGCTCAGTACCTATATGTTCAAGGACCGAGGCGGCAAGCTAAATATGGGGCCAATCTGGGACTACGACTTGTCGCTCGGTAATGCAGACTACCTTGAGGGCTGGAAACCTGATGGGTGGTATAACAGCTTGCTGAGTAATGCTGATTATCCGTGGTGGAGGCGCCTTTTTGAGGACCCTCAGTTCCGATGGCGTTATACCAGTCGATGGTATGAACTGCGAAAGAATTTGTTTGCTACAGAACGATTGCTTACAAATATCGACAATTGGGCGAAGCTATTGGATGAGGCACAGGTGCGTAACTTTGAGCGCTGGCCTATCCTGGGTTCCTATGTCTGGCCGAACTGGTTCATTGCAAATACTTATCAAGAGGAAATAGCCTGGATGAAGAATTGGCTTAAGGATAGACTGACTTGGATGGACAACCAGATCGGCAGGGAATTTACTGGACTCGTAGCGAACTGGAAGTTGGATGAGACAGAGGGCAGTATTGCCCACGACACTTACGGTGACAACGGCGGCACAGTCAATGGTGGGCCTATCTGGCAACCTACCGGCGGGGCGGTAAATGGTGCGCTCCAGCTTGATGGGGTCGATGATTATGTTAGCACGCCTTTTATCCTGAACCCAACGACCGGCGCGTTCAGCGTCTTCGCCTGGATTAAGGGAGGCGCTTTAGGTGAAGTGGTCATATCTCAGACTAATGGTACCGGCTCCGGGGCAGTATGGCTTTGCGTAGATTCATCGCAGGGCAAACTTATGACCAGTTTATGGGATGGCAACCGCTTTACGCGGCCACTGGTATCGGAATTTGTGATTACCGATGGCGAGTGGCATCAGGTTGGTGTTGTGTGGGACGGGTCGAAAAGACACCTTTATGCGGATGGTGCAGAAGTTGCCATAGATCCCGGTGCTCTGGCCAAGCTGGTGTCATCTGATGGAGGTTTGTATCTTGGCGCCGCCAAGACCCTCACTGCAGGAAGTTTTTGGTCCGGCCTGATTGACGATGTCCGGATTTACGATCGGGCAGTGGCACCTTGAGATTTGCTGGCGGGGTCGGGTGGCGAAATTTTATTCGAATACGCGCCGAAAATTCTTGTGTTAGTGCGGCGCCGGGTTATAATTTCTAAGTGAATTTAATAAGCCAGGGGAGCTGAAGGCCCGCCGTTGGGCGGGTCTGAAGCTGAGAAACCAGTCATCGAGAGATGTCTGATGACCCTATGAACCTGCTCGGGGTAATGCCCGCGAAGGAAGGCAAGAGAAATTTGAAGCACTCCTTTGGCAGGAGTGCTCTTTTTTTTAGGTGTTTAGTTTGACCTGATGGACGATTTATCGGGAAAGGAGACAAAAATGATAGAGACTGATATTTCCAGGGTAATCGTAAAAGAGTACACGAGAAGATTGTTAGAGCATCTTGAAAATGACGTTGTCATAGTTGGCGCAGGCCCCGCAGGCCTGGCCGCCGCTTACTACCTGGCAAAAGCAGGCGTCAAAACCACCGTAATTGAAAAAAAGCTCTCGATAGGCGGCGGTATCTGGGGCGGCGCCGCCGGCTTTAACGTCGTTACCTTTCAGGACAAAGACATCCTCGACGAAATCGGCGTAACAACAAAAAAGGAAGGCAAACTCTATATCGCCGACTCAATAGAATTCACCGCAGCACTTGCCTACAAAGCTAAAAAAGCCGGCACCGAAATATTTAACTTGATGGAGGCCGAGGATATTATTCTAAAGGATGAAGTTGTCAGAGGCATCGTGGTTAACAATGCCGCCGGCCGGTCGCTTGGACTGCACGTTGACCCATTCTGTATTTCCTCCCGATGCCTTATTGACGCCACCGGTCACCCGGCTGAGCTGGTCGGCCTGCTGAAAAAAAGAAAACCCCAGCTTTTCCCGAACCAGTTGCAGGAGTATTTTATGAACGTCGAAAAATCCGAGGCCGGCGTCGTCGAAAAAACATGCGAAATCTTCCCGGGCCTCTACGTCGCAGGTATGTCCGTCTGCGACACCTTTAACCTGCCCAGAATGGGCCCCATATTCGGCGGAATGCTGAAATCCGGCAAAAAGGTCGCTGAGCTGATTAATGAAAAAATACAATCTGCCAACGCGTAAACAGTGCTTCGAGATGATGATAAGGCACCTTACGCCGCCTCATATCGTTGCCCATTGCCTGACCGTCGCTAAAGTGGGCGCCTTTCTGGCGGAACGCCTGAAAGAAAAAGGCATCCCGGTCGATGTCCGGCTTGTAGATAGGGCCTGCCTGCTCCACGATGTCCTCAGGATTTGCGACCTCAGACAATCAGACTGCGCCAGGTTCACCGCGGGTGCTGCCCGACGGCAGAAAGCTGAATTGCAGCGCATAAAAGCAAAGTATAAAGGTATATGTCACGAGGATGCCGCCTACCGGCTTCTAAAAGATAAGTACCCCGCCCTTGCCTTGGCCGTAAAAAAGCATCGATACGCCGCCTTGCTCGACCGCAGCGACAAGCCCGCCGCATGGGAAGAAAAGCTCGTTTACTATGCCGACAAGCGGGTTATGCACGCCAGGATTGCTCCTCTGAAAGAGCGTTTGCCGGAAGCCCACAGAAGATATGCCGCCCGCCGCCGGGCAAAATCTCGAACCGCCGTTGACACAGCCAGAGTTGACCGCTTGATTTATAAAATGGAAAAGGAAATATTCGACAAAATCGCCCTCGACCCTCTCCAGGTCACATCCGAATTCATTGACTCCTACCCGAAATAGTGTCTGTCCCGCCTCGAATAATCCGGCCTTGTGGTGGAGAGCTGATTAGTTCTCGACAATCGCCTCAATCGCCGGCGCAAAATACAATCCAAAGTTGCTTATCGTCGGGCAAATCCGCGATTTCAGTATTACTAAACGCACCTTCTGGGCCGTAACCTCCTTGAATTGCAGCAGTCGCTTGTAACCGATAGTCGTTCCTCTCGCAAATTCCTTCCAGCCCTGCCCGTCCCACGCCTCAAGGACGAATTCCTCCACCCTTTGCCCATCCTTTATATATTCCGCTGCCTCCGCCACGTTGAATTTGCATTTCTTGCCTAAATCAAATTCCACCATCGCCGCTGTCGTCCAATCATTGGTGCTCCAGTAAGTGTCTTTATTATTATCTACTATTTTATCGGACCCGAACTCCGCCTTATCTCCTCGCACATTCGAGGCCTTCGCTGAAGCTCCCAGGGCCAGATTCTCTCTGAAGGTCGCGTCAAGCGCCTTCCGCAGCCCCCGCAGCCGCTTTGCGTCATTCTCATGAATCAGCCCTCGTCGGTCCGGCGGAATGTTCAGCAGCAGCACGCTGTTGCGGCCGACCGACTTGTAGTAAATGTCCACTAATTCCTCAAGCGATTTGACCTTCCCATCTTCGCTCGAATGGTAGAACCACCCGGGCCGTATCGACACATCGCACTCCGCCGGGTGCCATCGCAACTGTGGATTCCCCTCCAGGCTCGCCGGCTGAACGCTCCACTCCGTTTCTCTTGCCACTCCGGATTCGTTCCCAACCCACCGCACATCAGGACCCGAAATCGCAATCACCGCCTGCGGCTGAAGCTCACGAATCACCTCAAAGCAACCCTCCCAGTCATACACCTGCTTTTTGCCGTTAGGCCCTTCCCCGCAGGCGCCGTCGAACCACACCTCATAAATCGGCCCGTAGTTCGTCAGAAGCTCCCGCAGCTGGTTCTTGAAGTACTCATTATATTTCGGTGAGTCGCCGTAAGTCTGCTCGTGCCGGTCCCACGGTGAAAGGTAGATACCCAGTTTCATCCCGCCTTCCTTACACGCATCAGCCAGCTCTCGCACCACATCTCCCTTGCCGTTCTTCCACGGACTATTCTTCACCGAGTGTTCGGTGTATTTGCTCGGCCACAGGCAGAACCCATCGTGGTGTTTTGCCGTCAGGATTATCATTTTCATCCCCGCGTCCTTGCACGCCTTCACCCACTGTCGGGCGTCGAGCTGCGTGGGATTGAAAACGTTGGGCTCTTCCCTGCCGTCGCCCCACTCCTTGTCCGTGAATGTATTGACCGTAAAGTGTATAAAAGTGATGAGCTCCATCTCCTGCCACGCCGCCTGCCGCGGCGATGGCCTGACCTCGGCTGCCCTGCGAATAACTTCCTTCGTCTTATCTTCCTGCACGCCCGCCCCTTCCGCGACCTCATCATAAACGCGGGCATAATCGACCACAAAATAGTCGGGGAGATTTGCCTTCGTAATGTCACCACCCCACTTGCCTATTTCCTCGGTCAGTTTTATAAACTCCGGCACCTGCGAAACGCCTCCGGCGCTCGTCCGCCAGATCTCTTTGCCGTCCACGTAGAAAACATATTCGTCCGTCTTCCAGTGCAGCCCGAACGTATGAAACCCCTCGCTCACGCCGGTTATCGGGCTGGTCTTTCCTGCGCTTTTGTGCTCCTTCCCGTAGCCGTCCCAGTGCAGGTTCTGGGTTATCTTGTCCTCTAACCACGGCTTTTCCATAATGTCTATTTCTGTCCCGTCCCTGCCCTCGTTGCCTATCGTGCCCACGCCGCGCCGCGAAAAAAGCCAGAACGCCGGCCAGTGCCCCTGCTGCTTGGGAAATTTGCACCGCACCACCCAGTAGCCGAACCTGTGCTCGAACTTCTTTTCGCTCCGCACCGCCCCGCAGGTATATCTGTCGCCGTCTTTCTTCGTGCGAAGTATCAAATTCCCCTCGCCGTCCGGATAAGAATCTTCCTTCACCCACCAGCCGTCACGCCGCTTCCAGTCGCCCACTATCTCCCACTTCGACTCATCAATCTTTGTCCCGTTGAACTCATCGCTCCAGACTAATTTCCACTTTTTCCCCTCCGTAGTTGCCGGCAGAAATTCCTTATATTTGCCCGCCGTCTCTTTCTGTTTCGGTGTGCTCTTCGTTTGCGTTGAACACGCAACTGTGCAAATTATCAGGCACAGAGCCGCCGCTCTTATCGCTTGACTAAATCGATGTTTCATATTTCTTTGCCCTTGCTGACCGCCTCTTTCCAGCCGCGCCTATGAGTCGCTCGAAGGCCCGACATAATTGTTACCGCCAACATAATCACAAACGTCACCAGGGTTATCCAGTGTCCCCACGCAGCGCTCGGAACGTGCGCCATCTTCATAAGCACCATTCCAATGGCGAAGGATTGTAGAAACATCTTCACCTTCCCCGAAGCGGTGGCCGAAAAGTTAATGCCCCGCGCTTCTGCAATATGACGCAGCGCCGTAACGTAAACCTCCCTCGCTGTAACTATCACCGCCACCAGCCACTGGATGACCGCCAATGTCGCCTTCCCAAAACCAAATAGCTTCGGCTCGCCGATTAGTGCAAACGAGATAAACGCCCCGCAGACCAGAATTTTGTCGAACAGCGGGTCCATCATCCGACCGAATTTGCTGGTAACGTTGAACCGCCGGGCCGCTATCCCGTCCACAATGTCCGTCAGCCCCGCAACCACAAAAATCACAAATGCCGCGTCCAGAAATGATGTCTTATTCGCCGCGCAAGGGCTGTAAAGTATCATCCCCAAAAAGACTATCGTCAACACAAGCCGTCCAAAAGTCAGAATGTTCGGAACTAACCTTATCATATAGGCAAGTCTACCTGCATTTTATCGCCGATTCAACACTAAATCCGCTCAACGACCAAATCATAGTCTTTTGTGCCGACAACTTTTGTATCAATAAAATCACCGTTTTTTCCCGAGCAATTCTTTATGATGCAAATGCTGTCGATGTCCGGCGCCTGCCCGTAAAACCGTCCCTGGCCGCCCCCGCCGCCGTCGATACTGTCCACCAGGCACGTAAGCTCGCTGCCGATTCTTTTCTTGTTCCCGGCAAAGCAGATTTCCTGCTGAGCCAACATCAGCTCTTCCAGCCGCTTCTGTTTCACCTCATCACTCACCTGTCCCGGCAGTTCAGCAGCGCTCGTGCCCGATTCGGGATAAAATTTGAAGCACCCCAGCGCATCAAACTGTGCCCACCTGATGAACTCCAACAGCTCCGCAAATTGCCCATCGCTTTCGCCGGGAAAGCCGACTATCAAAGTCGTCCGCAATACACAATCCACAATCGCACCCCGCAGTCTTTCAATCAACTGTTTAAGCTGCTCTTTGGTATCGGGCCGCTTCATTGCCTTCAAAATCTCATCGTTCACATGCTGTATGGGAATGTCAAAATAGTGCACGACCTTTTCGCTTCTTGCCGCCGTCTCGATTAACGCCTCGTCAATCCCTGCCGGGTATAGATACATCAGCCGAATCCACCGTAGTCCATCAATCTTCTCAAGCTCCCTTACTATCTGGGCCAGACCGTTCTTTATTCCCAAATCCTGGCCGTACCGCGTCGTGTCCTGCGCGATGATGTTCAGCTCCACAACCCCCGCTGAAACTAATTCAGCCGCTTCCGCAAGCACAAGCTCCGGCGGCTTGCTTCGGAACCTCCCCTTTATTGCCGGTATCGTGCAGAATGAGCACCGGTGGCTGCAGCCCTCGCTTATCCTGAGATACGCCCAATGCCTTGCCGTGATAAGCAGTCTCCCTCTGTCATCACTGACTGCCGCCTGCTCGCCCAAATAGACCCCCGGCTCCTTGCTGAAAAGCGTCTTCTTAATAATCTCGGCGATATTGTCCCGCCCACCAAGCCCCACTATCGCATCGATGCCCTCGACCTTGCTGAATAGCTCCTGCCCCAGCCGTTCCGACAGGCACCCCGCCACGATGACCTTCTTCACCGCCCCCCGGCGTTTTCGCCCGACAGCCCATTTTACCGCCTCCAGCGATTCAGCCGTCGCCGGGGCGATGAAACCGCACGTATTGATAACCACCACGTCCGCATTGTCTGTGTCAGTGGTGATAAGCAATCCCCCCTCGGCTATCTCCCCTAACATTTTTTCGCTGTCAACAATATTTTTCGGACAACCTAATGCTATAAACCCTACAGTTGCTGCTTTCCGTCTTTTTCTTGCCATAGACCTATAAAGATAGCGAAAAAACGCCGTTTGTCCAACTTTAACCAATACGGTAGTAAAGGGCCTTATTCTTAATTTTTAACGCTATCTGCTTTCGCAGCTTTTTCCCTTAACTTCTTTATAAATAAATACTTATGACAAAATAATACCTGTCGAAACTTTACATCCGTTGACAAAGCATAATTCATATCTGCTTGAAATTAAAGAAGTTATGTAAATTTCCACTGCCGCCGGGCTGGCCCAACCGACCAGATTTTAAGTTAATTTCTAAAATTATGCTTGACGATAAAGAACAAGGTGCAATATAATGTATTTTAATCGCGTCCGTACCTGCCATCTAAACCAACCAGCTTGGGCGGTTGAGGTGTGGGTATGCGACAGCGGTTAGCAATCATGGGCAATAAAAGCCTACATATTAGCCGTAGTCAAGTCTTTCTTGTGACCGCGGCCGCGGTTGTGCTCTGGGTCGGAGGGTGCGGAGACCCTCTTGGCGAAAAGGCCTCAGAGCGCCAAGCCCAAAACATCCTCAGGGATGTGAGTAGCTTCAAGGTCACCCCCGAGCCTAACGTCTCAATCCCTGAAATCTACAAAGCTCCACCCACAATCGTAGAGCAGGTAGTGGCCGGCAAGCCCGAGTGGAAGCTGTTATATTTCTGTAAGTACCACACCTCCGATGAGTTAAAAAAAATCACCAACGAACTGTTTGGTATGGCAATCTTTAACGAGAAGGGCCAGGCGACCGCCGTTCCGGATTACGCCGTCAGCAGTAATCCCGCCACCAATCAATTGATTGTAAGATGCCCTGCCAAGGCCGATATCGACGCAGTCCTCGAGGTTTTACAGGGGGTAGATGTCCCGCCCATTCAGGTCAAAATCGACTGCGTTATCTCCGAGATTTATGCCGACAAAACCATCGACAGGGAGACATCCCTGGAAATCGGGAACCTGTTGGGAGAGAGCATCGTAGCGGGAAGTTCTGCCAGAAAGTTTGGGTCGGATGTTGCCCAACTAATTCAGGAAGGAGATGTCCTGCCTGCATTTCCAGGGGCTTCGATCAGGGAAGTCGCCCGCGCAAGAATGGGTCTTAAAATCGGTTACTGGAGTGAGAAGCATAATTTCTTGGCATTAATCGATTTGTTGGAGTCAAAAGGTTATCTAAAAATCCTGATGAACCCCACCCTCGAAGTCGTCAACGGTAAATCAGCAATGGTCTCATCGAGTCAGCACGTACCCCTGCAGCAGATAAGTACTGTCTTCAATGTCGGTAATCCTTGGGCCGAAACAAGAACCGAGTATATAGACGTAGTTGACTCGCTTAAAATCACCCCCCACGTCTTCGCAGATGGTATCGGCCTCGAAACAGACATCCTTCTCGGCTCTAAACTAACCCCCGAAGGTGTCAAGCAAATGCCCATCGTAACCAAGAAAGAAATCGAAAATAAAGAAAACCGCATCAGACCGGGTGAAAGCCTGGTAATCGGCGGCATAAGAAAAACCGAAGAGCGAGATGTCGTCCGCGGTGTGCCGCTCCTGAAAGACATTCCTTTACTGGGATTTTTATTCTCCGGAAGGGACTATGAGCAGCGGGTCGTTGAGACTATATTTATCTTGACCCCAACCATTTCAACCGGCGGTGTCCCCAAGGTGGAGATGGCTGAGGAAATCAAGAGAAAGCACGCACCGCCTGCCCCGGCAGAGCCCAACGAGGCTCTGGCCGACCCCTTCGGCTTCAAGGCCCGCGATAGAGACCTGCAGGCAAAGACCGTTCAGGCCGAGGAGGCTCGCCTCCAGGCCGATGCCGAAAAAACGAGTGCCCGCAGCGCCATTAGAGCGGCGGATGAAAGAGTCCAGCTCGCGCAGGCCGAGGTCCGGAGAGCAAGGACCGAGCTAAGTAGAATCCAGGCCGAAGCGGAAAAAATAAAAGCTGAGGTCGATGTGAAAACTAAGGCTGCCGAGGCCGCCAAAGTTGCCGCCGATAAAGCTGCCGCCGATGCAGCAGCCGCCAAGGCCGCCGCCGACAAAATAGCTGCCGACGCCACAAAGAGTAAGGAAGAGGCCGAAAAGGCAAAGGCTGACGCCAACGTAAAAGTCAAGGCTGCCGAAGCCGCCAAGTCCGCCGCCGACAAGGCCGTTGCCGACGCGGCCACAGCCAGAACCGATGCCGAGAAGATAACAGCGGATGCCCAGAGGATTAAAGGGGAGGCCGAAAAGGCCATAGCCGAAGCCGAGGCGAAAGTCAAGGCCGCTGAGCAGGCGAAACAGGAAGCCGAAAAGTCGGCCGCTGAGCAGCCCAAAGAACAAGTCACTAAAGTGGTTACTGAAACGCCAAAAGAGCAGCCCGTAAAAGCAGAGCCGGACAAAACTAAAGAGGAAGCTGCCAAGGCGGCCGATAAGCCAAAAGAGGAGCCTCCGAAACCTCCAGCCGAAGAAAATAAAACCGGTGCCTGATTCGCCGCACCCCCTATACAGACTCACAGCGGAGAATAAACAAAGAACTACGAACTCTGAACTCCGAAATTTTGTTTTTTGATTTTTGTTTTGGAGAGGTATCGACTTATGGACTTTCCCGCCAATAAGCCCTTCGGCCCTCAGCCTCAAAAACCCATCCAACCAATCCCTTTTGATAGGGACAGTAATAAACCCATTCCTTTTGATAGTGCAGGCACAGGACAGGCAGGCGTTTCGCATTCGCCTCTGGACTTGGGTGCCGGTATGACCGCTGAGGCACCCAAAATTGCGATACCAAGACCCATAGAAAAGAAACCGGCTGAAAAAATAATCTCCGCAGACCGCATCACCGGCGTAAAGACCTTCTTTACAAAACTTCACCCGGGAGCTATGGAGTTTCTCGATGAGCAGATGACCATTTGGCTGAAACAGAACCCCGGCATTAACATCAAACACACCAATATCACCACAGGCGAAATCCAGGCCAAAAAAACCGAGCCTAACCTCATAATTACCGTCTGGTATTAGGCACTCCTGCCCGCCTATGGCGGCATCCGGTTTCTTTGCCGCGTAGTCTCGCTATTGCCGCTGAAACGTTTCTGCTATTTGCGCAAAACTGAAAATCCGCCCTCTTCTTACCCGGCTTACGGATAAATTTGCCCTTTTTGCCCGAAAATCAGGCCGCCCCCTTTTTCTTTCTCTATATATAAAATTTCTTGACATATTCTCCAATTTGCGTTACTTTTCTGCGCTTACCCGTCCTCTATGTCAGTGACGGGCAGGATTTATAATTGTTTTTGGAGGTCTTTTGTGACTAAAAAACTCGCTCGGGAACTGATTAACGCAGGGGCACATTTCGGACACGGCCTGAACCGCTGGAACCCAAAAATGGCCCCCTTCATTTTCACAAAACGCGGCAATATCCATATCATTGATATCAAAAAAACCCTCAAGGGCCTGCTTATTGCCAAAAAGCTCCTCGCTGATGTCGTCTCTTCAGGCAAGGATGTCGTCTTCGTAGGAACTAAACGACAGGCTCAAAAAACCGCCGAGGAAGTCGCGAAAAAGTGCGGCATGCACTACGTCTCACACCGCTGGATAGGCGGCACCCTCACCAACTTTAGAACCATTCGCTCACGCGTCCAGAGGCTCGAACAGCTCGAAGCTATGCAGCAGGAGGGAACATTTGAGAAAGAAAGTAAAAAGCAGGCCTCAAGGTACAAGCGCGAGATGCGAAAAATTAAGGCCAACCTCGAAGGCGTTCGAAATCTGGCACGCATACCGGGCGCCATAGTCGTGGTCGATGGAAAAAAGGAAACTCTCGCCCTGCGGGAAGCCAGGAAACTTGACATCCCCACCGTTGCGATTCTCGACACCGACTCCGACCCGGACCTTGTGGACGTGGTCATTCCTGCCAATGATGATTCCATAAGGACGATTGAGCTGATTCTTTACGAGCTGGCTGATGCCGTCGCAGACGGCAAAACGAAAATTCCTGCCGTCCAGGATGCGGCCCAGCGGTCAAGGCGGGTCCGCTCGAGAAGACCTGTCCTGGCCCGCGCGGATGAACAGGCCCGCAGCACAGGTGCCGTTGAGCACACTTCCGCAGAGGATATCGTCGCCTCCCCTGCACAGCAGGACAACGTTGACCGGCCCGCCGACCCCGGCGGACCCGACCAGTTTTGACCGGACGCGAGATTGGGAATGTCCGCCTTCGGCGGATTTGCCGGCTTTTACCGGCTCGCAGCTCGTCAACGATGAACTATTATCTCCAAAGGTTTGCATTTTGATTTTTAATTTTTGCATTATCTTATGTAAGGGGTTTTTGAAATGACGGAAATTTCAGCGGCGATTGTTATAAAGTTACGCAAAATGACCGGCCAGGGAATGATGGACTGCAAAAAGGCCCTCCAGGAAGCCGATGGTGACATCGAAAAGGCGATGGACATCCTCAGAAAAAAGGGCCTGGCCGTCCTGGCAAAGCGAGCCGACCGCGAGACCACTGAAGGCAGCGTGGTGGAAAAAAACACCCCCGATGGCAAAACCGTTGTTATGGCAAGTCTCTGCTGCGAAACCGATTTTGTCGCCAGGAGCGATGACTTTGTCGCAGCCGCAAAGCTCCTTGCCGATTATGCCCTTGCCTGCCAGGCCGACCAGGGCATAGATAATCTCCTTCAAACTACCGTCAACGGAAAAAGTTTTAGCGAAATCCTCACCGACATAATCGGCAAAACCGGCGAAAAAATACAGCTCGGCGACTACGCAAAATTCAAGCTCACCACGCCCGGCCTCATTCGCTCTTATGTCCATTTCAACGAAAAAGTCGGCACTATGGTCGAAATCGAAACAAGTGACGATAAAGTCGCCGCTGCGGATTCCCTTAAGCACATCGCAGCGGATTTGGCTATGCACATCACCGCCGCCAAGCCGCTTGCGTTGGATAAAACCGGCGTCTCTCCCGACATAATCCAGCGCGAAAAAGCTATCTATGCCGAGCAGGTTAAAGACAAGCCCGCCAACATCGTTGATAAAATCGTTGAAGGCAAGCTGAAAAAGTTTTTCGCCGAGAACTGTCTCGTTGAGCAGCAGTTTGTTAAGGATAACACAAAATCTGTAGCGCAGGTCCTCGATGAGGCCGCAAAACAGGCCGGCGGTAAGGCAAAAATAAAAAGATTCGCCCGCTTCGAAGTCGGCTGAGCCGGATGCTATCTGCCGCGTCTGTTAAGGTGAAGTGTGGTAACCATCGAAGAGATTCAGCACAAATATGAGATGGCCATCTTTAGGTCTCAGGAACTTTACGCCAACAGGAAGGTTAAAGATACTGCTGGTGCTGTAAGGTACACCAAAGGTAAAATAGTTGAAGATATTACAAAAGACCTCATAAGAATATCCTGGTCGAAAGTGTCTTCTG
>Ga0315291_10001410_pt1 | contig 32094 bp, 48 predicted proteins | sample YL17G12_20_MG_FD_203070 | JGI IMG/M metagenome (GOLD analysis project Ga0315291, IMG submission 203070) | Sediment microbial communities from Yellowstone Lake, YNP, Wyoming, USA - YL17G12_20 | ecosystem: Environmental > Aquatic > Freshwater > Lake > Sediment | place: USA: Wyoming | collected...
ACCCATCAGCCCCACGTTCTTTCGGTACGCTCGGCACTGTCGGTCTTCCTGATGTCGACGGGCATGTGCGTCTCCTGTATTACACCGACGCCGGAAGTCGATCAAAGCTCATTCATGTGTTCGTGAAGTTTCCGTATAATGCCCCGGAACTCTGCCACGGACATCTCCCGCTTCATGAGGTTGACGCGCTTTGTGCACAGAACGGTGTTTTCGCGTGTGTACCCCTTGGTTGAATCGAGCCGGTCGATGGAGACCTTGTTGGGATCGTTTACCGTCGTAGTCATCTCCATGCCCGTGTACCAACAACGGCCAACCTGCGCTCCCCACATCGACCGAAAATCATCTATGCCCATGTCGAACGAAAGCCCACGAAAAGAGGCTCCGCGACGGTAGGTAGAGAAGATAGCGGCAAGTGAATCTATCTTGCTGTACTTCTCGTAGCGACTCTTGTTCGCCTTGGAAGCGCAAGCTCGGCAAAGACTCGCCAGATCATCCCAAGTTTTTGAGCTTGCGTTGAAGTCTGTGTGGACCTTCCAATCGTCACAGGCGCCGCACCACTTCAGCGTCTCACCATTGGCGACCTTGTGCAGAACTCGATTTGCAGCCTGTTTGCGACGAGGAATACCGTAATAATCGAGCAAATTGTATAGAGCGTACGGGTGCTTATGCGCTTGGCCCAATAAGACGGCGCTCTCCTCCGCACTCTTACCCGAAACGTACGCCTCTATAGCTTTGAGGGCACTCCGATAGTCATAGCGACACGCAGCATCGAACTTCCCGAGGGCGATGAGGTTAGCGACCTTCTCTGGCAGTGCCAGATCACCCGTGCGAACACCGACCAATAGATCCGGCTCGATGGTCGCCATCTCGGTCTCGGATGCGTGTCCGTCCTTCTTACTTGGGGCATCAATCCGGATGACCTTGATGATCCGGCCACCCACTGACCAGATCGCCTTGGCCTCGTTGATGAAACGAGTGTCTGGCACAAGGGCTCGACGCACATCATGGACATCGGCCAGCAACCGTTGAATCCAGTAGTCGTCCTGGGCGCGACGCACGTACTCGGTTCCGAAATATTGCATCACTTCACGAGGTGAGTGCGCCATCACCCCAGCGGGCTCAATGTTGTCGAGCCCCGTCTCAGCCCGCATCGCCTGAAGGAACAAGTCCATCTGGAGGGGGGCTTTGAGGGGTGTCTCCTTGAGTGAGGGGTCGTGCATCTGCCCTTCGGTCAAGCCGAAGATGCGTGCAGACATCCGCTTCAAGGCCCCCGCAAAATGCGCGACCGCAAAGGTCTGTTTGGGGGCCACTTTGTTGCAAGCTCGCCCGTTTCGTATCTGCGCTTCCAGCACAAGACGAGCAAACGTGTCCTTGCCGTGACCCTTGCTACCTGAAATCCCGTACAGCTCTACCTGCCTCAAGGCGATCCTCTTGTGCATGACCCCACTCGGTATAAATGGAAACTGAGTGGGGTTGCCTTGCTCACGAGTCACCCCCGTCCTTCTTGCGCTGCTCAGCTTCCCACTTCTCTTTGAACCCAGGACGAGCCGCCTCGGCTTCTTCCTCGGTCATCTGTTGGGGGATTGCCGGTCCTCCCCATCCCTGAGCTTGGCCCAGCACCTCGCCCGTGGCGTCTTTGATGACGGTGATTCGCCCGTCTGTATGGCCTGTAGGAACGAGCAGGACGGCCTGGACGCCGGGAAGGGGCTTACCCTTGTCCTCAGCCTCCTGAACCCATCCTGTGAGCTGGCAGCCGTGGGGACATCGGCTCTCCGACCACTCGATACCGGACCACTTGCCCTTGTGCTCGGGACATATCGTCTCCCGGAGTTTCTCGCCGTTGTAGAGAAGGCGAGCGAGAAGGTTCGACTTGCTGATCTGCAAGAAGATGTGTCCGACGGAATCCGCCAAATCCTCGTACTGTTGGAGATCGTTGTACCCCTTCTGGTACGGCGCATCTTTCTTTGACGCTGCCTTGTAGTCCTCGTACGCCTTGATCGTGGTGGGGTCCTTCGAGTCCCCATCGATGCCAGGGAACAGCTCCACCTTGAGCCGTCTCGCGCGGTCTTCGAGGGCATGTTGCCACGTACGAAGAGCATCGCAGTAGCGGTTGATGGGCTGGACGGGCTGTCGGAAGTGCTGCGAAAGCACGGCCAACATCTCATTGGCCTGCTCATCAGTGAGGGGGCTGGTCATACGCCCCGTCTACACCAGCAAATTAACGCATCGCTTCCGAGAGGGCTGCGAAAATCATCCCGAGCGTGGACCAGTCGGCCATGGGGTTCTTCAAGAGATCCCCGACCTTCACGACCTCAACGTAGGTCTTTTCGGTGTCCGAGGCCACACCGCGTGTGACCCCTGCCGCCGCGTCCATCTTGAGGTTTGTGAGTTCAGAACTCGTTAGCTCCGCTGAAAAGAGGGTCCCGCTGAAAGAAGAGAGGGTCCCAGCAAGCTGCCGCGTCCCCAACTCCTTGAGCCGGTTTGGTGTGAGGAGGATGCCAATCTCCTCGGAGACCTCCTCGATGGCGGTCTGGATGGCCGGCTTCGTGGACTTCGAGGACCCACCGGGAAGCTCGTGGATGAAGGCATCCGGCGTTCTAGCCGGGCTTCGGAACTCCTTCACCAGAGCGATCTCGGTGTCCTGGAGCGTCGGTGCCCGGTGCCAGAGGACAACCGTGGCGATGTCCGTTCGGCCGATCACGAACTCGTTTTTCTTGTTCCGATTCTCCGACGCGACGAAGACATCCACGTGGGCGACCCAAAGGAACGTAATGCTCCGGTGGAGTCCTACGCGGAACGTCCAGCCAACACGGAGCCCGTCGAGGCGGTTGCCGGCGGACGTTTGGGCCTTGTACCAGGACTGGAACGATTCGAGCTTCCAGATGTGAAGGGGGACCGTGCAAGCACCCCCGGACCGCTCCGCCCCAGTGCCCACCATCGCCATCGCGGCCTTGAGAGTCTCGGAGAGCGTCTTGAACGACGGCACTCCGAGCTTGGTCGCGTAGTGTTCCTGGTACCGAACGTGAGCCGCCCCCTCGGGCGCTCCGAAGACCGCTTTGCCCGAGTCTTTCCACGTGCCCCACTCGTCGTTCGTCGTGAGACCGGGCATCGTCGCCATGTCACGTGGGATCCAGAACACAACGCTGTCAGCGCGGTTGAGGCCTTCCTCTTCCCAACCGACCTGCCCGATGTAGTCCCCCTTCCAGATGCCCCCGCGTGGCTCGGGGACGAAGACGTGGCCGTCGAAGCCTTCCCCTTCCAGGAGACGAAGAGCCTCAGGACGCCAGCTCGGGTTTGCCTTGTCTCGCGGCGTCGGGCCCGCGAGGAAGATGCTCGCTCGAACGGTGGTGGGAAACGGCTCTTGAGCGTAAATGACCTGCATAGTGGGCCTCAGTTGTAGTCTTGGCCGCTGACCGTTACACCAGTCTTGTGGGCGATCTGACAGAGCATCCGAGCCAGCGTGCTGGCGATGCTTTGATACTCGTCGCCGTAGATGACAACGATCGAGTCGTCGTCAGCGTTGATGGGGGGTGATCCACCGTAATCTGATTCGGCGAGCTTCACCTGGACTTCACGCTTCTGTTCTTTGGTCATCGCGACCGTGGTGCAGGTGTCACGGGACCACAGCTCAGAGCCCACGAAGCCACCGTGAAGTTCGAACGCGTCGAGAAACGCCTTGACTTCAGGGTTCGCGAGAAGCTCTCTCGGGAAGTGGTAGACCATCGAGCTGGAGTTGGTCACGAACCCGATGTTGATGCCGATGCGGAGTGCCATGATCTAGTCCTCGTCGTCCAGGAGGTGCTCGTACGCCGTCTTGGGCTTGGCCGGCACTTCCGTCAAGGGAACCGAATTGTGAGGTGCAAAGGCGCAAACAAGATAGTGGAACGTATCAGGGACCGAACACTGTCCGCGTTGAGAGCACGACCCGCATGCGTCACCGTACGGTTCGTTGCGAGGCCACACTGCATCCCACAAGGCCTGGGATGTTTTCGTGTAGGCAGTGTCCGCATTCTCTCCGCGCGGGGGTTGGAAGCTCGATGTTGAAATCCGCCCTTTGGGATCGAAGTAGCACGAGAAGTGCCCCTCGCTAGGCATCGCGAAGTCGGTGTTGATGCCGAGTTTCGGACGCGAGAGGAAGTAGGGGAGAAGGCCCTCGCTGAAGGCGATCTTGTAGTTCGCGCTTCGAGTCGCCGCGAGGGCCTCGGGGAAGTCCTTCGTGTAGACCCGCTTCGTAAGTAGTGAGTCCATCGTTGCGCGGCCGACGTCGGGGTAGTACGCGAGGAGGACCAGATTGAGCGGCCCGAGGTCTTTGTGGCGATCGAGGAGCGTGTAGAGATTCTTCGCCACGTCCTTGTCGGCAATGAGGTGGACGTTGAGCTGCACGCGGTCGTCAAGCTGGCCCTTCAGCTTGAGGTAGTGCGCGACGAACCAGTCGATCCCCTTGAAGGCGTGGAACGTCATCGCGACGCCCCCGCACACCTCGTTGGTCGCCTTGATGATCCGACCGCTGATCTTATCCCCCGCCGTTGTGTAATTGGGGACCGTGCCCAGCTCGCGACACTTGTGGAGGATGTACGGGAAGTCCGGGTGGAGCGTGGGCTCACCGCCGCCGATCGCCATCTGATAGGGCGGCTGGTCGAAGCCCTTGAGGATGGTCTCGACCAGCTCCTTGGGCGCGTGGGCGAGGTCGGGCTTGCTGTCCTGGTAGCAGTAGGGACAGCCGAAGTGGCACTTGTCCGTGATGGACACATCCACGGTCTCCGGGACCGGCGAGAAGGCGCCGCCGTGGCAGCGGTGACTGTACTTCTTCCGCAACGCCTCATCGACCTCGTGCGAGAACCGAGGGTAAGAATAGCGTTCGTTCCCCTCTTCGACGACCCGGACGATCGTGCCGGTCTTCTCGTCAAACGTCGAGCGGTAGAGAACAGTCCCCGCGAGCTTCAACTCCATCGAGCGCATACAGGCTGTTACTACACCGACCAGTTAGAAAGACCTTAGGGAGTTTACCCTCCGAGCCAGTAACTCCCGTAAGATCCTTCTACTGCCACCCCGCTGTGTCCGTCACCGGTTGGATGTCGAGTAGCATCGAGTCCGGGATCCTTCCCGCGCTCACGAGCATTTGCATGAGCGCCCCCATCCTGGCCATCGTCTTTGCGTCGGGTGGTGGGGCTTTCTTGGGGTTGGGAAGCAACGAAGCGAGGTAGAAGGCCTGATCCGGACCCAGCTCCTTCGGGGTGGTGCTGAAGTACTTCTTCGCCGCAGGTCCGATGCCGTAGAGGTCCGGCCCGAACTCCACGACGTTGAGGTACAGCTCCATGAGCTGATCCTTCGAGAAGCAGCTCTCCAGTGCCATCGTGAGGAGCAATTCTTCGACCTTACGGCCCAGGGTCTTCGTCCGCCGGAGCCAAAGATTCTTGGCAAGCTGCATCGTGATCGTTGACCCGCCTCGAACGAACTTCCCCGCCTTCAGGTCTGCGTCCAGGCTGTTCTCGAACGCGGCCGGGATGTACCCCTTGTGGTGTGGGAACCCCCGGTCCTCCATCTCCATGACGGCGATGGGCATGTTGGTCGTAATCGCGTCGAGCGGCACCCAATCCTTCGAGCCAGGCCCCGTGATCCGTTCGACCCTCTCGTTCTTCGCGTCGTAGACCTTGTACGTGAACGACTTCTTGAGCGCCTGGATCTCGGACGAGGAGCAGTCGAACTTGCAAGACGAAGTGATCTTGACCGTCGGCTTTGGCTTGAGCGTGACGTCGAATGCGAGCTGGCCCGAGTAGAGCTTCGGGTTGTTCAAAGGCCCGTGACGAAGCTCCAAGGGCAACGTATTCGCCCACGTCTGGCACGCGTCGTCACCGTGGAACCCGAATGTCTTCGGCTCGATGGTGAGAAGCGCGTCGTTGATGAAGAAGCCGACCTTCTCCGGAACCTTCAGGTTGGGGTTCAGACCGACGAACAACTTGGAGAACGAGACTTGCTCAGGGTTGAGCCACGGGTGCGCTACAACCAACTTCTCGATCTGGAGCATGTACCCTGAGCCATCTGCAATGACATCGGGCGTCGGGATCGCGACACGAGCGCCGACGACCTGGAGGTGCGTTGGCTTGCCTTGAGGGTCCATCACATCAAGGTCAGCCGAGTCGACATTCACGTAGGAAAAGTGGCTCTTGCTCAAGGTCACCCCGAGGCGATCCACCTTGACAGGACCGGCGAGGTACGGGATGTCCTTGGGTGTAACCACCACGTTGGTCACCGTCCCCTCTTGGGTGTCCGGAGCCTCCTTGGAGTTGGAGGCCATGCCACTGCCCGTGACGACTGTGAACATGGAATGAGTCACCGTCGCTGATGCAAAAGTGACCACACCCGCTTCGTAGCTGGCGTCTCGGAGATCCGCCTGGAACGCGCCTTTCGAGAGGTGAACGGCCAACCCACGAACAGACACAGCTCGCTTCTCGCCACCCCCGTCCTCTTTCTTGGGCCGCTTGTCGAGGTCGACTGTCACGTCGCCTCCGACGGCCTCAACGCGGGAGCCGTTCCAATCAGTCTTCGCTTCGGTGATGGTCCCAGTCACCCAAGGTCGCGTGACATGGATGCCCCCGAGGGTCACGGTCTTCCAACCAACGTGCACTGCGTCGATCTTGACGTCAGGGTGCTCCCGCTCGATGCGATTCCGAACGTACGTGGGGGCGTAAAGATAGGCCCCCACGAGGCCGCATGTGACGAGGACCATCGGAGGTACGAGTCGACGTCGAGTCACGAGACGAGAACGCGTCACTCGATCCTCTTCGAGAGAGCCCCGATGGCTGCTGCCGCCGCCAGAGCTTTCGCGTCCTGCTTGGAGTTGGCCGTGGTCGTCTTCGTGAGACCCGCGATCTTGATGGTGCAGGTGATCGTCGGCATGTGCGGAGGCCCGCTCTGCTCGAAGGCGAATTCGGGAGGAGCGGTCTTCGTCGCTTGGCACCACTCCATGAGCGCGGAGATAGGCTGTTTCTGGAAATCGAACTTCGGCCCCACGGGCTGCTTCGGTTGGGCAGTCGGTGGTGGGGGAGGTGCCGCCTTGAACTCGGGGATCGGAGCACCGACAAGCTGAGCGAAAAGAGCCACAGTGGCGCACTGTTTGGCGATCTTCGAGACAGCGGCCGTATATTCCGGCCCTTCGATCGGCTCATCAAACATGAGCTTCGCCTTCGCCTTAAAAACCGGAGAGTGCGGCGGCCCCTCGGAGACGACCTCATAGATCAGCTCAGGCCAACCGAGACTCTGTCGAGCGATGCCGTGAAGGCTGACAGCGGCCTCCGGCGTGGCCCCTAGGGACCGAACGATGGCGTGCTTCAGGCAGACCCAGTTCTCCAAGTCCGGGGCCTGAACGAGCACCAGAGCCCCACAAATGAGGGGGACCTCGTGGCGTTCGAGCCGGCTCATGAACCCCTCGACGAAGTTGGGGTTGGCGTCTTCTCCCGAGCGAACCTGGACTTTGGTGACCCGCTCGAACTCCTTCGGGATGAGCCCGTCAAGACGACGCAACTCGATGTCCCGGTTCGCGCGATGTTCCGCCTTCGCCTTCGCCTGCTCGCTTCGCGTCTTCTGGATCTCTTCGATCTTGGTCGTGATGTACTCGCCGATCCGTTGAAAGTCTTCGACCGTGTACGGGAGCTTTTCGCCTTTGAGATGGGCTCGAAGCTGCTGATGCGTCACGAGATCGGCGTAGCGCCGGATGGGCGATGTGAAGTGCAGGTACGCCGGAAGGTTCAAGCCGAAGTGCCCCTTGAGCGTGCCCTCGTACTTCGCCTTTTCCAAGAGCGTGTGGGTTTTCAGACGAAGGAACTTCAAATCGGCGAGTGGTGTCTGGAGAGCATCCTCGATCTGCTTGAGCAACTCCGCTCGATCGGGACCCGTCTCCTTGCCCTCGTGGTTGCGGAAGAGGACGGGGATGTTCTTCTCTGAGGCGTACTGGGCGACCGATGCGTTCGCCAGAATCATCAACTCCTGGACGATGATGTATCCCACCGTGTCCGCCCGCTTGACGAGCTGCCGGACGTGCCCTTCCTCGGTCGTGACCCACCCTGTGTTGAGGTCATAGAGGACCATCGCGCCGTTGGCCCGCCGCTTCGCCAGGAGCCCGTCAGCGAGCTTTTTGGCTGCCCGGAGGACCGTGACGTGGGGGCTGGTCTCGTCGCCCAGGAGGGCCGGGATGGCGTCGTACGTGAGCCGAGCCGAGGACCTCAAGACCGAACGGAACAACTCAACACTCATAACCGTGAGGTCGGGTCCGAGGAACACCTTCACGGTCATCGTCTTTTTCGGGCGGTTCGGCCAGAGCGAGAGCTTATGCTCCGAAAGGCGAGGGAGCATCGGGCTGTTGCCCGTACGGAAGTACTGCGTTCCGACGCGTTCTTCTGCGATCTTATCGAGGGAGCTTCCGACGCCGACTACCTTGGACACGTCCGCGATGGACACGTTGACCCAAAACCCGTTGGTGCCTTCTTCGACCCAAATGGCGTCGTCGATGTCCCAGGTCGACTTGTCGTCGATCGTAATGCCTTTGACGCTCGGTCGCCCCATCTTGGGTATTACTACACCAGGGCCTCAACGCCGGAGGGTTGGAAAATGGGTATCCATCGAACCGTTCGGTTTCTTATCCGGTTCCGCCAACCGCTTCTTGAGATAAGGCTTCAAGTGCTGCTCTGCACTCTCGATACGTTTGGCAACGTCGGCCGCCTGCCTCTTGAGATGGTAGAACGTGAGGTCGCTGACCTCCAGGTCACGGTCTCCTGAGGTCGCGAACACGAGCGCGTTCGTGAGATCGAAGAGCATCCGGTACATATCGAAGATCGTGTGGTGCAGATCCGATCGTGCCCTCGACAGGGCGAACTTCCGCTCCTGTCGAGGGTTCTTCTTCGTCCTCACGCCTCAGCGCCGCCGGCATCACCCCAGTCGGGCACTTCGTAGAGGAGCCTTGAGCCACCCATCAACTTCCGGTTGTTCGAGGTGGACTGCACGAAAGGAACCCACTCTTCCAGGTGAGTGGGACGGAGCTTCACGTCTTCATCGTCGAGCGGGAGCCCGAGAAGTTCACGGGCGCGGGAGCCCGTGAAGAGGTCGCCGGTCGCCCTGTTCATGAGAACGATTTCCTTCGTTCCCTGGACAGTGACCGTCTTCGTCAGCTCGTAGAAGCCGCGACCCTGCTTGAACTCGACACCCTGATCGGTGCAGAAGTCCTTGATGGGCATGTCGCGATCAACGGAGAGGACTTGGAAGCGGCCCGGTGGGACCGCACGAAGGTCCGCCGAGGAGGCCATCGTGGCGGAAGCGGCACGACCACGTAGAGCCGCGAAAATCCGATCGAGCGAACGGTTCATGCGGTTCCCGTCGATGATCTCGCGCTCGAACGCTTCGAGCCTCTCTTCGCCAGCCTGCTGGTAGCCGATTGCGAGGAGAAGCTGAGTGATGTCCGAGAACTGGTCGAGCGTGAGGTGGTAACCCCCGGTCTCCGAGGCAATGCCTCGGTAGAAGCTCGTCGCATGACGGCGGTTGAGGCATTGGACGCCGTAGATGCGGACGCCCTGCTCTCCAAGGGCGTGAGCCTCGGCCCGCCATTCGAGGCGATCCCGGTTCTGCCGATCCGTGGCCGGGTGCGGGACCTCATCGCCGATCATGACGAGAGCCTGAGAACGTCCCTCCGCCCAGTTGAACTCACGAGCCCGGTGAAGGACCAGCTCATACGCCTCGGGAGCATCACCGCCGCCGGTCGAAGGGACGTCCCTGACGAACTCGCACAGGGTCCGCTGGTTCGTCGACAGCTCGTGCCGGCTGATGACACGGTCCCCATCGCAGTAATCCCCGTGCGCGATCACCCCAATGCGGATGTCGGGGACTTCACCGAAGAGGCGACGGATCAGGTCGTTGACGTTGCGCCGTACTTGGGTCAAGCACGGATACATGCTTCCCGTTGTGTCAAACGAGATGAGCAGGTCACGCGCGTCACTGGACGCGGCAGACGATGCAGCAGCGGAACGAGTGGAACGAGTTTTGGGTCGGGCCATCGGAAACCTCCAGGGGTATTCCTACACCGACGGCCTGGCTCCCCTACTCAGCCTTCTTTCGCTTGGCGGCTGCCGCCTTGCCACCCTTTGAGCCCGCCACCCTCGCCTCGTCTTCCGTGAACTGGTGGGCACTGCCCTTGGCATGCGCCGACTTGCCACCCTTTGAGGCAATCTCACGTTGCCGCTCAGGGGTCATTGCTCCAAACCCTCTGGGTTTCTTCGGCGCCGAATCCGTGGTCATCTCGTTCTCCTGTGTAGCCGAACGAGCGGCTACACTACCCTCCATGTGTATAAGGGGAACGTTCAGGGGTCGCTGACTGTTTTCTTCCACCCCCAATTCGCCATCCACGCATGGGCCCATGTCTGAACGACAGGACCCCCAACGCGCTCGACCCATCCCTCCGGTGTCGCGATGAGGATAGTCTCCTCCCCCTTGGGTCCTCGCTCGCCCGTGAACGGGTGCATGACCCCCGCCGCCTGGTAGGCGTTCAGGCTCGCCACTTGGTCTTCGGTCCACGGTGTCTGGCAATGCTCCATACCCTTGACCTACACCGCCGGTTTATAACGCATCGCGTCTAATCCTGAAGGTTCGTTTTCCTTTTGATCGGACCCTACGTCCGGTGTAGAGCGTCTAACAGGAAGATTACCGGAGGAGACTACCATGGCGCACGAACTGGAAATCGAGAATGGTTCCGCGAAGATGTTCTACGTCGGCGAAGTTCCGTGGCACAGCCTCGGCACCAAGCTCGACAAGCCGCCGACGATCCGTGAGGCGATCGAGTGCGCCAAGCTCGACTGGAAGGTCGCGACGAAGCAGCTCGTCATCCAGGAGAACGGCGAGAAGGTCCCCGCCTTCGCGACGGTCCGCGAGACCGACGGCAAGGTCCTCGGCGTGGTCGGGCCGGGCTACAAGCCGATCCAGAACGAGACGGCATTCGACTGGTTCGAGCCCATGGTTGCTTCGGGCGAAGTAAGCCTGGAGACCGCAGGCGTCCTCAAGGAAGGCCGCCACGTGTGGGTTCTCGGTCGCATCAACCGTGACCCGGTCGAGATCGTCCCCGGCGACGAGGTCATCCCCTTCATCCTCTTCTCGAACAGCCACGACGGCACCCGCATGGCTCGCGCCGGCTTCACCAACGTGCGTGCAGTCTGCGCCAACACAGTCCACGCGGCTGAGACCTCGAAGCTCTCGAAGCTCCTCAAGGTCCGCCACACGAAGAACGCCGGCCTTGCCCTCGATGGCATCCGCGAGATCATGGACATCGTGAACCGCCAGTTCGAGACGACGACCGAAGGCATGCGCAAGCTCGCTCGCCTTGGTGTGACCGAGGAGACGGTCAAGGAGTACGTCCGCAAGGTCTTCCAGCCGAAGATCATCCTCGGCGACGAGATGAGCGACAACCAGGAGGAGCGCTGCGACCGCCTCGTGGACAACATCATCCCGCTCTTCCGCCATCAGACGAATCAGATCGCAGGCGTCAAGGACACGGCATGGGGGATGTACAACGCAGTGACCCATTACCTCTCGCATGATCGCGGTCGAAACGTGGACAATCGCGTGACGTCTCTCTGGATGGGTGACTCGGCAACGACCGGCCAGCGGGCCTTCCAGGTCGCCATGGCGATGGTGGCGTGACGAATTCAGGAGGGGCGGCTTATCGGAGTCGCCCCTCCAGGTGTATGTACAAGAGAGGTCCAGGGACGAAATCGGGGAGCGTTGAGGAAGGCGGCAAGGGGACAGATCGAATGTCTGAACCCGTGGTTCTCACGAACCGAAGCCGCAGAGCTATGGGGGACCGGGGCAACTCGGGTGGGTGAAACTCCCTTTGTTCCGACGGGAAGGGTGGATGAAAGCCGGCGTCCTAGGCAACGCAGGTGAGTAAGGTAGACGCTCCTCGATTTCGCCTCTGGACAAAGACCATGAAGATCGTGCTTCTCGTAGAGGATGATATCGACGTGCGGAAAGCACTGAGGCGTTCCCTCAAGAACTTGGGGGTAGAGATTCGTGAGGCCATCAACGGTCTCAACGCCCTTGAGCTGATCCGGGGTGGTTTGACCCCCTCGCTCATTCTTTCCGACATTGAAATGCCGGCCATGAACGGCTTGGAATTCGTCGGGCACCGGAACGCCGAATTCCCTCACGTGCCTCTCATCCTGTGCTCAGGGGGCAACTACGAAGCTCAGGCCGCCGCCTTGGGGGTCGATTTCTACCGCAAGGGCGACGATCTCCAGGTGCTTCTCAACCGCGTGCAGGAGCTTCTCGGATCATGAATACCACTCAAGAGGCCCGTAAGCAGAAGGCGGAAGAGGCTCACGAATTGGCCGACAAGGTCATCACCGCCTTCTACGAGAAGCTCAAGGCCAAGCTCACAGAGCGCGGTCACATCTTCGAGGTCGACGAGAAAGGGCGCCCCCGGAAGGTCGACAAGGTCAACCTCTACTTCTCTGCGACCAAAGAGAGAGGACGCGGGTACGGTCAACCGATCTCCGGGAAAATTCGTGTCGAGTTTGGGTCCTACCCCAACTCGAAGAAGTTCTTTCAAAGCAAGGCTCGTGGTGGCGACTTCGACTATGAGGCCATCGCCGACGAGGTGAAGATCAGGATCGCGGGAGCCAAGGAAAGGGCGGAAAAGCTTCGACGGGAACGGGCTGTTGAAGCTGAGGCCATCGCGATCCGCAACCACCTCGTGCGCGAGTTCTACTCCCTCTACACGGAGGGAGAAATCAAGGATGAGTTCACGGACGCCAAAGGGCCGTACGTACACACCCCAGAAGGGGCAGACGTCCAGCTCACCCCGTCGGCGAAAGGGCTCACGATCGAGTTCAAGAAGCCACTCACCGAAGGTCAGCTCCGGGAGATCCTGGGCGCGTGCAAGAAGGTCGGTCTGATCTGATGGACGACTTCGAGGACGAGAGGGTTCGCCGGTGGCGAGCAGACACCTACCGGCAGGTGTCGAAGGGCATCACCGCCGCCGTCCTCCGAACGCCAAAGGCTGAGATCGACAAGATCCGCAAGGAGTCCTTGGAGCAGAACCTCGACTTCTACAAGCTCACTGCCGCCCGCGTCCAGGGCATCGACTACGAGAAGGTGTCGGACGCCGACCGTGAAGAGGCGAAGCATGCCCTCTTCGGGCACACCTACGGACGAACGATTTGATCGCCGGGCTTCCCGGTTGTTGGTGACCTATGACGATGTGGTTTAATCGAAGCCCAGGTGCCTTCATCTCCCCGAGCACGGAGGAGGAAGGGGCCGCTCTCGTCGGGGACGCTCCGCCGGATTGGGTGAAGCTGCCGCCCGAGCTTGGTTCCCGCCAGCTCAAGGTCCTCGCGACTCACGAGGCGCCCTGCCCCAAGTGCGAGGCCCCACATCCCGTTCGTCACCTCGATCTCGAAGACCGCTACGGCGTCGCTGAGTGCACCCCGTGCGGCTTCGTTTGGTACCAAAAAAAGGCCTGAACATGTCGACCGCCCGCAAGCTACGCTACGTCGATTTCACCCCCGAAGTCGCCAAGTTCTTCGGTCGAGCCAAGGCGTACTCCTACGTCCGCCCCCGTTACTCATGCGGGAGTCCGTCGATGGTCACCGACGACATCGCCCTCCGAGTCGCGGACGATGAGAAGTCCGACTACGCCCACATCCTCGAAGGGATCGAGGGCGAGGAGCGGAAGAAGCGGGCGGAGATCCTCGGGCTCCGGGGCATCGCTTACGTGATGGCCGAGAAGGGCAGCGGGCGGAACTTCCGTTGGCTGATCTTCGACCTCATCACCGGCGAGTGCTTCCGCCGGCACCACAACCACGAGATCAGTCGCCTCGGCTACACGCCGTACGAGTTCCTCCCCCTGGAGGTTCAGAACCGGCTGAACGAAACGCGGAACGCCCCCGACTACGATCGCACCTTTTGGAAATACGAGGGCTACACGTGGGTCAAGTACGAGCCCGAGCTGGTCCGGTTCGAGCTATGATCTTCATCGGTCTCGAAGATGGGAAGATCGCGCTGCACCCCGAGGGGTGCAAGAAGCGGAAGTTCGACCGCACGAACCACGAGGGCATCGGAAATTACCTCGCGGAGCTTCAGCAATGGGGGGGCTTCCAGTGCTCTTCGTCGGTGAACCACCCCGAGGAGTATGGGTTCCCTCGGAGCTTCGACATTGACAAGGTGGTGTCGAAAGCCGTCGAACACGCGTACATGAAGCTCGCCGTCCGCCTCGAACCACAAGCAAACGCGGCTGAAGCGCTCGAAAAGGCGTCGGCCGAACGAAAGCACAAGTTTCCCCTCTCCGTCCTGTTCCTCAAGTCTGCGCGGGACGGGAAGGACGTTCTCCTGACCTTCCACAGCGAGCCCCACTTCGACATGTTCGTCGCCGGGGTTCGCTACGGCACCCGTATGGCTCTGAAAGCGATGTGAACCATGACCGAACACCGTGCGGACAAGTACCTGAAGATCGAAAGCGTGCTGACAGCGGACGAGAAGCGCATTCTCCTCGAATCGTTCCTTACCGTCGCGCCCCACCAGAAAGGGGCTCACGTCGCTGATGTCCTCGACATGCTCGACGACTACGATGAGCACTGCGGCGAGATCGACGAGCTGTGGGAATCGGGTGACGTGGGAACCGACGTCCGTACGAAGATGACCCAAGGGCTACCGCCTTGTCAGGATCCCCTCCAGAGTCTCAAGGGCCTGTTCGGTCCTTGCTGGCTCGCCTGTTACTACTCGTTAGGCCGGGCCAAGCCGACCTGGCCCCAAGTCAAAGCACTCATCGAGCGCGTCCGAGCCGCACCATGACCGACTTCGCTGCCGACATCACCAAGGGGTCCCGCATCCGCGCCCACTGGCTCCAAGCCAACAACCCGCTCACGGACAACATCTACGTCATCCTCGCGCAGTGGGACCTCACGCCCATCGAACAGGCCATCCTCGAAGACCGCCTGTAGGAAACTTGGCCCGTCCCGGCGCTCTAGGGCACCGTGGGCGCATGAACAACCAAGTCAAGGTCGCTATCCTCCTGGAAGTCGAAACCGACGGAGAGACGCCCGCAGAGGAGCTGACGTGGCTCCTGAACCTCATCCGGTGTGAGCTGGTCGCCCGGCCCAACTGGAAAGGGAAGGTTCGAGGGGTCCGTTTTGATCGGAGCGACCGGCCGTTGTAGTCCCGGCATGGGAGATACATGCGGTCGCTGCAAGGGTGAGGGGGTTCTTCCCCAGTTCTCCCACGTGTGCAAGGGCATCTGCTTCCGTTGCTGGGGTACCGGCGAGGATGTGACCGACGACCTCAAGGGTCTGTCCGCCTGGCTGGTGCGAGCCCGCAAGGAGTACTCCGTCCGCGCGAAGGCCATCAAGGCTACCCGCGACCCCAAGGTTCAGGCGGGACTCCAGAAGGAACTGGACCTGATCACCAAGGCCGGCAAGGCGAACCGCAAGAAGTTCGACCGTCTGGTAGCTGACCAAGCCTTCCTTCGTGACCGCGCTCGGGAGATGGGCCGCTAATCGTCCAGGTCATCAGGCCCAAGGTCGATCTGCCCCCGGTAATCGGACTCGCAGGCAAGATAACCTGCATGCAAGCCGTCGTGAACCTCCCGGTGGCAGTTTGCACACAGGAGGACGACCTTCTTCAACTCCGGCTCGATAGCCGCCCATGAGGTCATCCGGTCCGAGATCGTGAAGTCCTTTTCTAGCGGATCGACGTGGTGGAAGTCGAACGCGTTCACAGACTTGTCGTAGCCGCAGATTTGGCACTTTCCCCCGAGGTGCGCCACAGCCCGCTCGCGGAGGTTCTTGCGTCTCTGAGCGGCCTTTCGCTTTCGATCCCAGCGGTCGGAATCCGTCTGCATCTTCATCTTGCAGACGGCGGGCAAACGAAAGATTCTCGGTGTAGACGGGTCCGCATGGCCCTCACCGGACTCGTCGCCCTCACCGGAATCGTCGCCATCGACGAATCGGACGCCGACTACATCGTCGGCTCGGATGAATGCGGACTGGGAAGTTGGGCTGGGCCGCTTGTCGTATGCGCTGCCCTCGTGTCGAAAGATTGGCCAGGGGCCAAAGAGGTGGACGACTCGAAGGTCCTGTCCCCTGCGCGTCGATTGGCCATCGCGACGAAGCTGGTCAAGACCGTCGTGTATGCCATCGTCAGCATCAAGCCGCAAGAGATCGACGAGTTCGGAGTCTACAAGGTGCTCCTCGTCGCACACGAGAGGGCAATTAAAGAGGTCATCGCCAAACACGAGGCTCTTGGGGCCGTCGGTAAAACACTCATCGTGATCGACGGCAATCTCCCTCTGTCCCATGTTGGGATCTCCCTGCCCAAAGCGGACGCGCTGGTCCCTGCTGTTTCAATTGCGAGCATTTTGGGTAAGGTGGCGCGGGATGCCCACATGGAGAAGATGGGTACCCAATACCCTGGTTATGGGTTCGCTAGGCACAAGGGATACGGGACGCCGGAACACCAAGAGGCGCTCCGTACATTGGGGCCATGCGCAATTCACCGAAAGAGCTACGGACCAGTAGCCGACCAGATCAAACACCAAGGCGAAGAAGCTCGACACCTCCCTATTTGGGAGTCGCTCCCCGAGGAGGAGTAGGCTTCCCACTTCGGGCTGAAGCTATCCTCCTAGCCCAGATCATCACACACGTGGCTGGCTTCACCGTGGACGTGGATGGGCAGATCACCATCGGCCACGGGTACGCCGACTTGTACGAGGTACGTTGGGACCTCCCGGACCCGTGTGGACGCTTGAAGAGGCAGGGTTCTCGGGTGTTCAAGAAGCCGCTTCGAGCGGCCTTCTGGTTTGCCTGGCTTCGCCGGAAAGCTGCTGTGGGCTTCGATACGACTTTCCCTGCGCTTCGCGAGGTCGTCTCGGTGTAGAACCGCTCTTATGAAAGCGACGGCACACCCGTTCGTAAAATGGGCAGGCGGGAAAGCACAACTCCTCACAGCCCTTTCGGAAATCCTACCCCAGAAAATAGGGACGTACTACGAACCCTTTGTCGGAGGTGGGGCCGTCTTCTTCGCCCTCGCCGTTCAAGGTCGGTTTGGGGCTGCGGTCCTCAACGACACGAACCAGGAGTTGATGGATGCTTTCAAGGTCATCCGCGACTTCCCCGACGAGCTGATCGCCAACCTGAAGGACCGGAACGACGCCTACAAGGCGAGCCCCGACTCTGCCTACTACAACTGGCGTCACACGGACCCGAAGACCTTGGATCCCGTGGCCAGGGCCGCCCGCTTCATCGCCCTGAACAAGACCGGGTTCAACGGTCTCTACAGGGTCAACAAGAAGGGTGAGTTCAACGTCCCCATCGGGAAGTACGAGAATCCCCGGATCTGCGACGAGACGAATCTACGTGCGTGCTCTGAACTCCTGAACCGTGTCCCAAACACCCTTCATACGAGCGACTTCGTGAACGCCGTGGAGGGTGCCGAACCTGGGGATGTGGTCTACTTCGACCCTCCCTACCTCCCACTCTCCGCTACCGCGAACTTCACAACGTACACGCCCGACGGCTTCGGTCTCGACGACCATCATCGCTTGGCCGCGCTGTTCAAGCTCCTGGTCGAGAAGGGCGTGTCCGTGATCCTGTCGAACTCCGACACCGAGATCACCCGAGCCCTCTACGCAGGGTTCGAGATCCACCCCGTTCAAGCCAAGAGGAACATCAACTCGAAGGGTGACAAGAGAGGCGCGATCACCGAGCTGATCATCGTGGGACGCGAGGTGGGTCCTGCCAGCGTCGCCTTGGAACTACCGCCGATCCCCGTTCCCGCAGTCGCCCAATGCCTCGAATGCGGAGCGACCTTCCCCGCAGAGCAGAAAGCCTGCATGGAGTGCGGCTCCGTCAACATGACCATCGTGGAAGACCCTGAGGACGCTGACGATGAGACCCTTGTGCCTGCGCCGTGAGTCAGCGAATCCCGACCCCACGGCTCTTCATTCCTGCACCGCCTCGGCCCCAGTCCCCCTCGGACCATGATGTCCGAACACCGAGCTTCTTGCCGACAGCTATGAGGAGGGCATCCTCATAGTCTTCGAGGAAGGCTTCTTCGCGCCACACGTCTTCCTGAACATACACACGAGCGGAAGGGATCTTGTGCTCGGATGCCTCAGGGATACTCAACCGAACCGTGACCTCATAAGGCCCGACTTTGACCTCGAACTCGTGATCCCCTGGTTCCTTGAGCAAGGGGTTCGCAGCGGTTCGGCGATCGTACGTCGAGCACTGGCACTCGCCGCCGCAACTCCCGTCGCAGCCGCCCTCGCACGCCTTCCGTACCGAGGCGACCCTGACGTCCCCAGGCATCGCCGTGTTGAGCCACCAGCGGACCTTCTCGTGGACTGCTGCGGGACCGTACGCGACAAGCAACCCGAGCGTTTCGCAGAAGGCTTCCTCGGTGTTCTTGTTGGCGTATCCCGTGATGGGGTGCTTCGGAACATGGAGCTTCCGCTCCCCACTGTCATAGAGCTTCTGGAAGTCCTCTTTTGACTGGAGCCGATCGCTGCTTGCGGCATCGACTTGGAGAGCGAGGATCGGGTCTGTATCTCCCAGGACCTTGGGGAAATCGAAAGCCCACGTATCCCCCGGCCACTTGTCGAGCAGCTCCTTGAGGTCGATATCGCCGTAGTCCCCACGGATGGTCATCATCCAGAAGTTGGTGGCCTCATCGCTGAGGTACGACCTGAAGAGGTGGTGACCCATCTCGTGAGCCATGACGTGAGCCACCCAACCCACACCCTTCGAAAGAATCGAGGAGGCGTAGAACGTGATGTAGCCCCCGTGGTTGTACTCCCCACCCTTGTCGAGTGTGGTCTTGAATTCGACGACCACCGGGAGCTGCCTCCTGAGCAGGATAGGCGCCACCGCCGCCGCTCGCTTCTTGTAGAGGCGCAGACCTTCCTTGAAGATTTCCAGCTCTTTTTCGTTCCACGCATCCCCAGGCTTGAAGCCCTTCATGACGAGCTTGAAGCCCTCGACGGTTGCGTTCTCCACCGTGGGGACTTCGACGTCGATCTCCGGCTTCCCGTGGACCCGACCGTAGTATTCCAGGAAGTCCTTCATCTCCTTCCAGAAGATTTGGGCCCTCCGCTGAACGCGAGCCTTCCACGTAGCGGCGCCCTTCTCGTACTGGAAGAAGCGACTTTCCTCCTTCCAGAAGTCATCAGATTCCTGAATAGGCACCCGTAGCTCGGTCGAGAACCCCCACGCCGGCCCGCGTAGCTGCTTGTCGAACCACTTCGCGTCGGATTCGCTGATATTCGGATGGGTGTACTTGAGATCGTGGTTCAGGAATTGCTCGAAGAACAACTCCTCGAAGTGGTTTCGGTAGACGTTGAACGCCTGCTTCAGCTCAATCGCAGTCTTGTAGTCCTTCACTTTCGGGAGGTTCTTCAAGAGGGTAAGGAAGTCCTTTCGGAGCTTCTCGACCCACGCGAGATCCAACGTGACCTTGGCCGCCACGAGGTAACGTCGGACGACCCTTTCGGCAAGAGAAGTCACACGTCCCCCTCAAGGTGACGAGCCACAACTCGCTCCACGAGAGTCTGGTCCCACGCCGACTTGGTGAAGCTATCGCTGATGGAACCGTCCTTGAGGTAGTCGTCCTCCATTGTCGAGACGAGGTACTGGCTCCGCAACGTCGAAGCTTCGTGTCCGACCGCTTCGGCCGTCTCATCGAGCGCCTTGAGGAACTCGGTCTTGAGCTGCTTCTCTCGCTTCTTCTTGTCTTCCGAGAGAGCCTTCCCTTTGCTGCGGACAGCCTTGAGGCGCTCCTGCATTTCCCGATTGGCGTGGAACCCTCGGAGGTCTTTCGCCGTGACGTCGAACGGCTCCAGGTATGCGTTGACCTTCTCGGCCGTGACCGAACCACCATCCCACGTGAAGAGGCAGTCCCCGTCCTCGTCGCAGTTCTCGTAGGCGTCCCGGAGGGCTTTCTTGATGGTCGCGTCCGTGACCTTCTTCTCGTGCTTGACCCCGGACTTGCCGACGTACTTGATGGTCGCGTGCTGAGGGCTGAAGGAGATGTGCTTCTTCTTCCAGCCCGTGACCCCAAAGTGGCCATCCTTGGCGGACTCCTCGTTGCCGACGCGCTCATACGTGTGGTCGATGAGCCCGATCGCGAGCGCCGTGTACATCTTCTCGGGGTCGCTTGAGCGGAGGTCCTTCTTGACCTTCTTTCGCAGCTCGCCGATCGACTTGCGGAGGGCCTCGATGCGCTCCCCCTTCTTCTTGTTACGGTTCGCGATCTGCCGGTCCGAGTACTGGTAAACCGTCATGTCCTCACCGGACTCGGTCTTGACCTTCTTCTTGGACTTGTACTTCGCGACGACGCGGTTGACGAGAGGGTCCATTTGTTCAATCTGCGAAGTCATGGTCGCCCTCATCCTCGTCGTCCCAGTCCTCGAAAGCGTCATCATCGTCCATGAACGGGACGTCCGCCACCCTGGACTCTAGCTTGGCCTGCTCCTCAGCCTGCTGCCGGAGGACGCCCTCTTTGACGTCCGCCCGCCAAATCTTGAAGAGCCCAAAAACCTTGTTTTGTTTCCGGCCCTGCGGAATCGGCGCGACCTCGACTGTTGGGTTGCCCCACTTGTCCCGCCCAAAGGCGACAATCTGGCCTCGCTTGTTCTTGTACTTGCCCATCAGCACAATGTCCCCGACGCCGAAATACGCGGCCTGGACGTGTCGGGCAGCGACGCGAAGCGTGGTGGCGTTGGTGGGCTGCCGGTTCACTTTTGACCCACGAGGTACCAGTTGATGTGTCGCTCACCCTCTTTGGGTAGGGGACGCACCTTCCAATGGGAGACGAGCGCCTCGAACACTTCCACTTCAGCCTCAGCGAACTGCACCGTCCGCTCGGCTGAGAGGATCGAGCCCCTGAGTTCCCCCTCCCAGCCTGGGTCCCCCACCTTGTACTTCCGACCGTGCTTTTCGAGTTCTGTGACGACCCCCGACTCCAAGTCCTTGAGGGCTTCGACAGAACGAGCGTGACTCGGGATGAGCGCCTTAACCAGCCAGTTTTTCGTCGCCTCCACCGATAGCTCGAACGGAGGGTACCCCATCCCGAAGCAGTTGCCGTGGACCTGGCCCGTGCCGGGCCGCTTGTACCCGTGAAGGACAATGACCGGCGGATCTCCCGGCTTGATCTTCACGTTCTGGAAGCACACGCCGCACGAGCCCGTGCTATCGCGTGTCCGGATGGCCGACGGGTCATGGACTTCCATCTTGAGAGCCTCGGAGGCGAGGGCGTCCCAATGACCTTCCTTCTTGAGCCACGCGACCGTGTCATAGATCGAGATTTTGGCCGCAGGTCTTGGTGTAAGCTTCCCGTGTCGCAGCTCACCGACGTCGTATTGACTCGGCAACGCCGTCCACGTCTTCCCGTTGGGCATCTCGATGAGCCACCCATCATTTCCAAGCGCACCGGCAGCCTTGAAGGTCCAGAGCCCGTGCTCTTCGGACGTCGGACCCACGCTCGTCACGTAGAGCTGGCCGTGTTTCGGATTCGAGGGAAGCGAACTGACATGCGCTTTTTCCAAGGCCGTGCGCTTAACCGCTATCTCGGCTTCGGAGTTGGCGTACATCCAGTCATCGACCGAAATCAACCCGACTGTCTTCGTGATCTTCCCACCAAGTGCCGTGAGGACGTCCGCGATGTTCTTCCACGAAAACGTGGAAGTGGCGCCCTTCCGCACTTTCAGGAGCAGCTCGTTCAGCTTTTCAGGCGTGATCACGGCAGCTTCCACATGTCGTGACACGACACGACGAAGAAGGTCGGCGTGGTGGAAACGGGCCAGAACCCGACGTGTCAGGGAAGAAGCGTCCATGCTCTCCCTGGCCGGGCTACGGAAGGATTAACAGCCGACGAGGCGTCTACTCACCGTCGAAGTGCGAAAACCCGTTCCCCTTGGTCATGATCAGCTCCTCGCCCGCGAAGAGTTTGGCCACACCAGGGTTACTGATGAGGTGCTCGACAGCATCGAGACTCGTCGCGAATTCGTAGTCTTCGCGGCCCATTTGTCGGACGATGTACTTCTTGGGGGGCGTCGATTGGTGCTGCATGGGGGTGTACCCAAGAGCCGTTACAAGTTCTTTCGCGACTCCCATTTGTGGACAAGTCCTTGTACGACATCGAAGGGATTGGTATCCCCTCCTTCCCCAAGAACCATCTTGAAATTGAACCCGGCGGCCTTCGTATGGCCCCCACCGCCCTGGGAAACAGCAAGGGCAGAGCAGTCGAAGTGAGTGTGGCTCCTCGTTGAGCAAAGCATCTTGGGGGTGCCATCCTCTACCGAGTAGTTGAAAGCGACGATGAGGTCCGCGCCTTCGTGGATGGCCTCCGCCACGTCGCTCGACATGTGGAGACCCTCGAAGACCACGACCCGCGTGCCGGCTTGACTCGTGAATCGGAACGCCTGACCGATGATCTTCTGAACGGTCCGATCTTGCTTCTCTTGCAGCAAGTCACCGATCCACGCGTACTGCGAATTCCACGTGGAGGCGATCTCCGTGAGCGTCTTGGCCATCCAGCGCTCCGTAGGGACGAACTTGAGGATGTGGTGTTGGAGACAGGCTTCCTTCCAACGCGCGTCCGTCCGCTGCCACGTGTCCCGAATCCCGGCAAGGATGGCGAACTTCTTCGCAAACGCCGCTTGCACAGCGAGCTGCTCGCGGAAAGGGAGCCATACGTGCTGGTACGCGAGGTACGCCCCGCAGACACCGGGGTTAGCGATCTCGTCCCCGAAGACGCCATTATCTCCGAACGCTTCGACAATGGGCCGAGCCGTCTTGTGGTGATCGAGGATGATCGCACCCGCGTCGATGAAGCCCTGGAGCCGCTCGTGCTGCCCCTCGGCGATGACGTACTTCCCCTCGAACTCCTTCGTGACGATCGGCGGGGCGATGTCGCAGAAGAGCATCCCCGGCTCAGGCTGCAAGGTCTTGAACTCCTCCGTCCCGTGGAGGAGGAACTTGATGGGGATATCCTTCCCAAAGAAGGCATCCTTGAGGAGAATGGCCGAGGTGAGACCGTCCGCGCAATGGTCATGCGTGAAGATGACCTTGACGGCCTGGAGCTTGTCGAGAGCGATCATTAGGGATTCCAATCGTAGATGTACACCGGCCGGGTGATGGTCCGGGAGATGATCGGCTCGACCATCTCCCACTTCCCTCCTGCAAGGCCGCAGCCAATCCTGGGGGCATGCACGGAACCCCCCTTCTCCTCCACGATGACTGCGACAGCCTTCAGGCAGGCTTCCAGGGCTTCGTAGCGGATCGGGGGGCCTTTACTGCCTGTTCGCATACCCTCCTGGGCGATCATGTTGACTACCCAAGTGTCCGGCTTGACCTGGACCACCTGGACGCGACCGAGAGAAAATCCTTTCTCATCCCCGTAAACATCCTTGTGGGTGCGGGCATGGTACCACGCTCGGTAGGCCGCCTCGGGCTCTCCCCAACGCTTCGAGATGGCCAAAACGAAGCCCGCGCCCCAACCTCCAGCGGAATTTGAGATGTGGACGATCAGCTTAGGCCCTTTAGCCTGGGGGACCGTCGCGTCTCCTTTGAGGTAGGTGATCATAGGGAAAACGGCTCCACGGGGATGCCCGCCACACGGGCCTTACCCATCATATCGGTCGTCCCACGTGCCTTGGCGAAGTCCACGGCGAAGGCGAGTACACGGTCGAAGTACACCCCTTCCTTGTCCGGGTGCTCCTCCGATAGCATTCGCGAATTGCGAATCGGGCCGGCAGCCTTCCCGTCGTTGCCCCAATCCGCTGGGTACGGGCGTACCTCGAAGCCGAGGAGGCGTCCGATCTCCCCCGCCATCTGGTCAGCCCCCCGTGCAGCTCCATGCACGATGATTGTTCCAGCGGGGAGCTTCTTCAGCTCACGCCAGATCGCATCTCGGTTGGTCCACTCACGAGACCCGCAAACGAGGACTTTCATGACAGCCTCTCATTTCGGTTCCACAAGAAAATGCTCGACGAGGCCACCGAGGATCTTCTCAGCCGGTTCAGTCGAAGGCCGCTCATCTGAGAACTCGAACGGCGTGTACGGCCCCATTCGCCGCAGGACCTCTTGGTAGTCGGCGAAGGTCTTGATGGCCGTGACCCGCTTGATCACGTCCTCCTCGAAGTCCAGGGGCCGGGGGAAGGCCATGCGGACCCTCTTCCAGTCCTTGAGCATCCGCATGTGGATCGGAGTGCTTGAAGGCACGCACCCCTCATCCCACGCAAGGAGAGCGACGTTCATGTGCTCGCCGCGATTGAGTTCGCCGAAACGAACGACAACGTAGCGGGCGATCACGAGGTCGTTTGCTGGAGAAGGTTCTTCTTCTGTCGGATGGCGTCGAAGAGGCTATTGCGAAGCGTCTGGCTCTTGATCTTCGACTCCAGGCCCTTCACCGTCGTCTCGTACCACTGTACGAGCTGAGCGTGACCCGAGATAGACTCCAACTCCGCCATGAGCTGCTTCTGGACGTCGTACTCTTGAAACTCTGCCGGCGGGTTCTTGAACTCCTCGGCCGCCTCGCTCGTGGCCGCTTCAGGCACATCACGGAGCTGGTCCGAAATCCGTGTGACCTGAGATGCCGCGTCGATGGCCATTTCGAGCGCCCTCTTCGATTCCAGCACCTTCTCGGTGTTGCCCTCGAAGACGTAGTTCATGAGGAGCCGAAGCGCATCGAACGAAGCCATGAAGGCGTTGAACTGAGCCTGGGTCCGAAGACCCGGCATCGTAGACTTCATCGCATCGATCATGATCCGGGTGGGGTCAGGGGCCGGTGTGTTGGCCTTCTCGGCCTTCGCTTCCGCGATCAGCTCCTCGATGTCGACCCAATCGTAACTCTGGAGCAGCTCACGCCAGAAGACCTCGTGCTTGCCTCCGAGTTTGAAGGCGTCCTTTGCGAGACGTCGGGCCTCCACCTTCCACGCGTCGTCTCCGAGCTTCGTCCGGATGTTGTTCAGGTGTTCTCGTACCGCGTCCATACCTGCCTCCTCAGCCTTTAGCCTGCGCAACGAGGAACTCGTAGAGCTTCTGCGCCCGCCGTTCTGCTTCCTCAGCCGCTACACCGGATGCCCGCAGCCGAGCCTGGAAAACGCCCTTCTGGAGTTGGGCCCCACGCTCACGGTTCGACAAGATGCTCATGCACGGGCGACAGTAGACGTACTCCGTCGGCGGGTCTTGTCCGAGCTTGAGGATCGTGGCTCTCTCCGTCGCGGTGAGCACGATGACCTTGGACGTGGCGGGCCCCACCTCTACACCGCAAATGCAACACGTCTTCTTCATACGGTGCCACCCTTGAACTCCGCGAGGATCTCTCGATCGGCACCCTCTAGGTCAACGTCACCTGAGAGGATCTTCTCTCCGATGAGAAGAGCTTTGCTGACCGGCACAAGCAAGTGCCAGAGCCCGTGTCGCCGGAGGAGCGCCGCTTCCTCCTTGTGGAATTCCTCCAACGCAGCGACACGAGGAACGATCGTTGTCAACTCCCCGATACGGTGGGGGTGGCAGTAGTGAGGATCCCCGGTCGCGAAGGTCACTCGACAGTTGAAGGGGCGAGCCTCGTAACCGATGCAGCGGTCCTTCTCGTCAAGGAGCGGACACGCGATGCTCGACATGAGCCAGATCCCCATGGCAAGGTTGCTCGTTAGGGCCGCATGCGCAGCGAGCTTCTTCTTGAGCGAAGGGGACCACCGCCCGTGGTCGACGAGGTGCTTGAAGAGCACCATCCCTTCGAGGATTGAAATACGAACGGGGTGGTAGCAGCACGAAGCGCACCCGGCCTTGCACATGAGGGGCTGGGCATCAGAACGAACTTCTTCTTCGAATCGACCCGCCAGGTTCGAGCGGATCGCCTGGATGTCGCCGAGAGATCGCTCCGTGAAAACGGGCAGCTTGCGTCGCATGTCAAGGGAGAGATGGCATCGGAAGAATCGAGATCGAAGTCGGGACCGACATGCTGCACACGCACGGCACGTAGAGCGTTGAGGCGTAGGTCACCCGGAAGTACGGTGACGGTAGCGTGCCGGGGACCGTGTCCCCCTGCCGATGCTGAATGCGGAACCCGTTGTCACAGCCACACAGCTTACTCGTCATCGAAGTCACCTTCCAAGAGCCTGTCGAATGACGTACGAGGGCTCGCTTCTTCGCTCGTAGCCGCCTTCGCGATACGTTGAGCCGACGTCCCGAAGCCCTTCGCAATACGGAGCGTAGTGCGCGTGGCCTCGTAACCAAGGATGATCACGTGGCCGAACCCGAGTTGCAGCCCAGGGTTCAGAAACAGGGGGCCCCCCTGTTGGAACGGATCCGGTCGCATCCAATCCACAAGCGGAACGAGCTGACGATCACCCGTGGCCTCGGGGAAGAGGACTGCCTGGAGATTGCGGAAATTGCGTCCCGTGGGCAGTGTGAGGAACGGCCAATCCGTCGCTGGGTTGCAGATGACCTTGCAGTTCTCCGGCTCGGTCTCATCGAGGTCTTGAGCAAGGAAGTCGCGCTGCCCTGCCGCATCGATGACGATCACGGAGTTCGTAGCTCGTTCGAGCTTGTGAACGAGCCACCGAGCTTTTCTCCACTCGATGATGTCGCCTGCTCTCACGACACCTCTGGAAGCAGCGTGTTCGGTTGAAAGCTCTTCACATACTCGGCGATGAGATCGGGGACCTTCGCATCCTGCTCCACCAACACTTGCGAGTGGTGTTCTGCCGTCGTGAGCGCCCCCTTGATGAGACCTTCGACGATGGCCTGATCAGCGGGGAGGGTCCAGAGTTTGAGGACGCGAGCCCACTCCACAAGCACTTCGCTCTCGACGCTGTCGTTGAAGACGAGGAGTGTGTCCCTCCAGGACTCCCCCTCTGAAATCTTGTCGAAGATGAAGTGCCGCATACGGCACTTGATGACACGACAGGCCACCCCTGTCGTCAGCTCTTCTCTCTCGTCCATGACCTATAAACACACCGGAAGGTGGTCCGGGAGAGGTTCAAATCCTCCCGGACCCTCGACCGAGTGCGAGATCACCCGAACGAAGCCGACGCCTCGGCCGAAGACATCCCCAGCTCGGCAAGCACGTCGTCCGCAGACGTCGTCGCCTTCTCCGCTGCTGCCACCTTCGGTTCGGACGCCTTCGTCTCCACCTTGGCAGGAACCGTCGCCGCCTTGGTTTCCTCGGTCTTCTTGCCGCCGCCGTTCGCCTTCGAGGTCTTGTCCTTCACGCGGTAGAAGCCACGACCCTTCGTCGGGACACTCTCGAAGCGCTCCTTCGTGGCGCTGAGGAGATACCCGATGTACGCGCGGGGCTTCTTCGCGTTCGGGAGCCACTCCTTCTTCTCCAGGCGCTCGAAGATCGTGTCTGCGTTGAGGACCTCTTCGCCCATGACCTGAGCCATCGCGTCCTTGATCGGCGGACGGAGACCCGCCTTCACAGCCTCGCGACCCGCCGCAGCCCTCTTGCTGGCCGCCGGCTTCGGGCCCGGCTTGGCACCTGTCTTCTTGGCCGACGCCTTGGCCGACACCTTCTTCGGCTTCGGACCCGGCTTCGCCTTGGGACCCGGCTTCGAAGCTGCCGCAGCAGCCGCCTTCGCACCCGGCTTCGGACCCGGCTTCATCTTGATCTTGATCTTCTTTGCGCCCGGCTTCGGACCCGGCTTCTTCCGCTCCGCCGGTGCTGCGACCACCGCCGCAGCCTTCGCCTTCGGCTTCGGGCCCGGCTTCTTCCTTGTGGGGAGAGCCTCGCCTCCGAAGACCTGGTTGAACTTCGCGAGCTGAGCTTCGACTTCCGCCTTCTTGGTGCTCGCCTCATCGCGCTGAGCCTGAGCCTCCGCGATGTCTTTGCGGACACGAGCTGCTGTGGTGTCGAACTGCTTCTGGGCCGCGTCGTGTTCTTTGCGTGCTCCGACGACGGCCTTCTCCAAGTCATCGCGCAGTGCCTTGATCTTTACATCGCTCATTTTGGTCTCCTCTACATCCGGTCTGTGGCCCTCTGGATGAGGTACCCTATACGGACTCTAAACCCCCTTTGGGGGCAGTGCAAGGTTTTGACCCCCAAATGACACCAAGTTTTTGGACCCGTCAAGGAGTTTTGGGGGTTCGGAGAAGGCTTTCGAGAACCCGTAGGGCTCGGGGGGATAGATCCGAGTCTTCCTTGAGGTTCGTGAAATTGCATTGGCGGAGCTGAAAACAGGTCGCCACAACGCCCGGCCCCGCTTTGAGGCCGTCGCAATTATCACACACAGGGGTACCGAAGTTCTGACGGAACCTGAGTTGAGCCGCCTCAACCGAAAGTTGGCGGTACGCATCGATGAGACGGGAAGCAGCCTCGTAAGCCCGAGCGGGATCCCCCTCTACGAAGGCTCGTTCGAGGTCTTCGATGGCTATGTGTCCGTCGCGGGAAACTCGCGGTGGATATCCCCCTCGTGGATGATGCTCAGCATCCGGAGGTGCTTCTCGGTCTTGCCTTCCGCTAGCGCCTTGCGGAGACCCGGTACCCTCGGATCCCCCGTTCGATCGGCCTTCTCGATGACCTTCACCATCAAGTTGTGCCAGTCGGCGTGGGTCTGGGGGGCTTGGGTCGGCTTCGGAGGGGGCTGGTTGAATAGGCGGGCGGCCATTGATCACGTGTCCTCCTTCATGCGTTCGGCGAGAAGCACGAAGGCATGAAGTACATCATACTCGGCCCGAAATCGCTCTTCGGTCGCGATGAACCGGGTGATCCCCTCGGGTCCAGGGGTCACAATGAAGTCGGGGGTGTGGAGGAACCTGAGAAAGACTGCACGTTGCCGCATAAGCTCGTAGTCGAGCCCCGACACTGTCTGGAGAGCCTGTTCGAGAGCACCCCTTGAGGCCGTCAGCTCCACCACCAGACCTTGCACCGTCGCGAGGGCCTCGTGGAGCCCACCGGCTGCTTGGGCCGCCTCTTGGAGCTTCTGGAGGGCAGCCAGGGGGTTTACGGCAGGGGTTCCCCCATTACCGTTCTTCCGCGCAAGGACACGTGACAGTTTTCGATCCAATCCCATCGTCATCCCCATTTGCATTTGGCCGACGCCCTATTGGGCGAACGGCGGTTGACCGCGAAACACTGCGTAGAACGGAAGCGATGCCGGTTCGTTGGTCCGGTTGTACTGAGCCTGTTCGGCGTCCATCTCCTCGACAACCGGCAAACGCGGGATGGTGGCCGCCAATTGTAGGAGGCGCGGATCGGTCGTCACCATGAGGAGGTCAGCCCGTGCCTTCTCATCGCGTTCGAGCGTATTGATGACCTGATCCTCGTTCATCGTGTCGAGGAGGCAGATCCCCGGACAGGACGCGTCGTTCGGGGTATTCCCGCGCTCGACCCAGACGTTCTTGTCCCCCGGCCGGTAGAGGTCACACTTCGTCCGTGGCTTCGTCGGCGGGCACGGCGTCTCGTTGCAGGAGCACGGGGCATTCTGGCAAGACGAACACGACATGAGGGACCTCCCCCATGTTTGCTTAGAAGTAGATCAACCAGCAGCCTTCAACCAGGAGGCGTCAAAAACTCGCGTTGTCGCATGCCCAACACCACAACGGAAGTGGACCCGCCAAAAGAGCCGGGGTGCCCGTCGTCGAAGTTCGTGCTTCGACACGGCCGCATTTCCCCCACAGGTCGCGCACTTCCCGTTCTTCAGCCACGCGATGACATCCTCTGTGTTTGAAGTCGGGATCGATTCGACGATTTCGAGGTCTGTCAGATCGTCGGAGTCATCCTCAGGCGGGGATGCGAACATCACTTCACCATGGGTAAATGCCGGGTCGTATTCCGCTTTTTCGCGGCAAGTGTCTTGTCCGAGGCATAGCAGTACTGGCACCCCATAGTACACGACTCGTTGATCGTGAAGGGGTCAACCGCGAGCGCACAACCGCAACCCTCCGACGGAGACCGGGCCACCCCAGGCAACGAAAAGTCCTCGGGAGGAGCGCAAAGACCGGAGCCCAGGTTGGCGTGATAGTTGGGATAGTTGGCAAGCAAGCGGTCCTCGTTGCAGAGGAGCACCCGCACCCCACGTGCCTCGCCCAACTCAGCCACTTGGGCGAGGATGTTGAGCCGCTCTTGCTCGTCCCTCGTCTCGGGGATGAGGTCATTCGCCTGAAGGAATGACAGGAAGACGCTCTTGAGTCCTCCGTACGCCGCCATCGCGAGGATCGTGTCAAACCGCTGAACCACGTCAGGAACGATAGGGACCGGCGAGAAACGCCAGGTCACGTTCTCGGGGCCGAAAACGTGGGCCGCCAACGCGAGCTTGTTCGCTGCGTCCCGAAGATCCGGGGCACCCTTCTCGACCTCGTGCCAGCCGGTCGCGGTCACGTGGATCTTGACCCGGTAGTCCTGGATCCGATTCTTCTCGAAGATGAGGTTGGAAGGGTCCTTCGTCCAGAAGACGAGCCCGAGCGTGTCATCCGGATGAAGCGACCAAACGCCGGGAACGGCCGTCCGAGGGTCAAACGCCACCATCTTTTTGGCAGCAAGGGACTCCAAAAACCACGTCCACTTGGCATGGGGAACATCCGTCCACCGCGACAAGCTGTAGGGGAGACCTTCGGTTCGACCGCTCAGGAGCATCACAGGGATCCTACACCGGTGGTGCAGGGTCGATCAAAAACCCTCAGCGTGCGTAGCTGTAGGCCTTCTTCGAGTCCCCCGCCGGCTCTTTGCCTTCAAGAGCGGCTTCCACATCCTCATCGCTGACGCGGCCGATCTCCTTGGCAACAGCCGCCGTGATGAAGTTCCCGAGTAACTCCTCAGGATCGATGTCCTTGCCGTCTTTGGCGTCCTTCGCATAGCGGAGGAGCACAGCTTCAGGCCCCGTGTTGTCGGTCGCAATGTGCTTGAGGAGGTGCGACACACCGTGTCCGATGTGCCCGACTTCCTCCAAAATGTGCAGGTGACCCAGGGCGCCCGAGACAGCCTTCATGGCAACGTGCTTCGCGAGACCCTTCCCTACCGCGCCGGCCACGGCAAGAGGCCCAGTCGATGTCAGGGCTGCCGCTGCGATGCTGATCGCCATGTGCGTGGCAACGGTCTTCAAGGCCTTCTTCTGGTGAGGGGTCATCTTGCCGCCCTTCACAACCGCCGCGATCCCCTGACCCGCCTCCTTGAACTCCTTCACCTCATCCTTCACGGTTTTCAAGGCGCTTTTCACGAGCTTCTCGGGCGCATCCACGAGCGCCTTGTGGGCGTCTTGAAGCGTCTTCCGTCGGAAGCTTTCGTCCTCGACGAACTGCTTGACCGCCTTCGGGGCTTCCTTCACAAACGCCTTGGCTTTGTCAGAGAGCCCTTTCAGGCGCTCCTTCCAGCTCTTCTTGGGCTCTTCCTTGTGTCCCCCGCCGCCCTCGTCCTCACCGTGGTCCTTGACGACGGTGTGCTTCGACTTGTCCGCCTGAGGGTGCTCATGGAGGTACTCCTTGAACGCCTCCGGAGAGGTGAACTCTTTCGCCCGTTGGTACCGAGCGGCGACGCGGAGAACTAGCCGGAGGTTGCTCATCTCAGTGGATCTTGTGCTTGACGCCTGACTTCTCCAGTGCGTCGGCCATCTCCGGGTACTTGTCCAGCATGTGCGGGGCCACGGTCACACCCTGACCGAGCTTCTTGGCTGCCATGAACGCATCGTAAGCGCTGTCGAAGACGACCCGCTTCCCGCCGATCGTCGAGAGGTACATCGCCGGGTTGCTCGTCTGGGACATCTCCTTCGCCTCCTCGGGAGACAGGGGCTTGCCGCCTTTGCCCTCGTACATGAGGCGGCCGTCCACGCGACCCACGAACCCCCATTTGCCGCTGGGGTAACGGTCGATGTGGTTGTCGGGGAGGCGGCCCATGATGGCCTGCTTCTCCTGGAATCGGGCGGCAACACGCAGGGCGATGGGATCCATGATGTCTTCTGTCTCCGTGTGTTCGTGAGCCGTTTTCGGCGTCTCCATAGCCTCGATCGCCTTCAACAAAGATACCGTCAGCTCGGCGGGTTCCCCGGAAAGGGAATCCTCGACCATCTTGAGGATCTCCGAGCCGTAGCGCGGAATCCTCGTGAGGACGCGACGCTGGCCGTAGTCGTACTTG
>Ga0315291_10001411_pt1 | contig 32091 bp, 27 predicted proteins | sample YL17G12_20_MG_FD_203070 | JGI IMG/M metagenome (GOLD analysis project Ga0315291, IMG submission 203070) | Sediment microbial communities from Yellowstone Lake, YNP, Wyoming, USA - YL17G12_20 | ecosystem: Environmental > Aquatic > Freshwater > Lake > Sediment | place: USA: Wyoming | collected...
CTCTGGCTTCAGACCCCCAGGGGCTGATTGACGAAGTGAACCAGCGGGGAGGCTTTTCCTTCCTGGCCCACCCCTACGAATACCCCAGCCCCATCAGCCCCGACCTGAACGCCATTCCCTGGGCCGACTGGGGCGTGACGGGGTACACGGGGCTCGAAATCTGGAATTATATGTCTGAATTCAAGTCGCTCTTGCGCAACAAGGTGGCGACGATTTTCTACGCCTACTTTCCAGCCCTCGGCATGCGAGGGCCGTTCCGGGCCACGCTGCGCCAGTGGGACCGCCTGCTCTCGCAGGGCCACCGCATCGCCGCCATCGGCGGGGCAGACGCGCACGGCACGCTTTTCTCGTTGGGTCCCCTGCGGCGCGCAGTGTTTCCGTATGCAACCCTCTTCCGCTGCGTCAATACCCACATCCTGACCGAACGTCCCCTCAATGGCCGCCTGGAGCACGACAAGCCGCTCGTAACCGATGCGCTGCGCGCTGGTCACACCTGGGTAGGCTACGACCTCCTGGCCCCCACGGCCGGCTTTCGCTTCAACGCCCGCAGCATCAACAACAAGGCGACAGTCGGGGACGAATTGAGGCGCACCGGGGCAACCGTCTTTGAAGTCCAGACCCCCTACGCCGGCGACATCCGTCTGATACTCGACGGGAGCGGTGTACCCACCGCCGTCGTCGCCCGGGCCAGTGGCAGGGCCCTCAAGTACACGACCGCTCAGCCCGGCACGTATCGCGTCGAGGTCTACCGCACGTACCGCTTGGGCCGCCGGGGGTGGATCTTTAGCAGCCCGATCTACGTCGTGTAGGAAGACCTGGCAGGTCGCGGGTGAGTACACCCGGGCGACCTGCCAGGTCTGGATGGGCAGCGGGCAAAGCAAAGCCGGTTCCCCCGAGGGGCAGAACCGGCTCCTTGCCCGCCGTCCAGAATCTTGGACTAGGCGAGGTCCTTGCCTGGCCCAGTGCCGAAGAAATCGGCGTTCTTCTGGGTGTCGTGCGCATACTCTGCAGGCACATCGTCCTCGTGGAAGATCGCCTCGTTCGGGCACTCGGCCTCACAGGCCGCACACTCAATGCAAGTATCGGGGTTGATGTAATAGGTGGGCCAGTCTGGATCATCGTCCACAAAGTGGACCGAGTCGCTGGGACAGACGTCCACACACAGCCCGGCACGCTCACACTTGCTGGTAATCACATAAGCCATTTCTTCTTGCCTCCGTTTTGAGATATGATGTGGATTGTAGCAAGATTTGAATCTTTGTCAAGATGCCCCCGCGCTCTGGGGCTTCACGCACAGGAGTGCAACGATGGCCAACTCCTCCACTCGCAAGCAGAAGCGCCTGAGTACAAGCGAGCGCCCGAGTACAGGCGCGCGCCCCTACCTGGGCGTCGGACTCGGAGTGACGATCTCATCTACGGCTGCCATTCTCATTCGTCTGGCCCAGGCTGAGGCTCCCTCCCTGGTCATCGCCGCCTGGCGGCTGACGCTGGCCACCCTCATCCTGGCACCGGTCACACTGAGTGTCAGGCGTTCCGAGTTGCGAGGTCTGGCGCACCGCGAGTGGGCCAGCGCTGTAGCCTCAGGTCTGCTGCTGGCGATCCACTTCGGCACCTGGATCAGTTCCCTGGCCTACACCTCAGTGGCCGCGTCCGCAGTACTCGTTTCAGCCTATCCGATCTTCGTCGGGCTGGCCTCCCACCTGCTGCTGCACGAACGATTGTCCCGCGCAATGGTCGTCGCGCTCCTGGCCGCCATGGCCGGCAGCATACTCATCGGCCTGGGCGACCTGGGAGAGAGCCCGCACCGGCTGTTGGGTGACTTGCTGGCCCTGACGGGCGCCATCTCTGGCGCGGGATATTTTCTCATCGGGCGACGGCTGCGGGTGAGGCTCTCGCTCCTGGCCTACGTGTTTCCCGTCTATGGCACCGCCGCCGCAGCGTTGATAGTGGCGCTGCTCGTCTCCGGTCTCCCCACCATTCCCCACCGCCCGCAGACTTGGCTGTGGGTGCTCTTGATGGCGCTGGGTCCCCAGATCCTGGGCCACTCGTCGCTCAATTGGGCGCTGCGCTACCTTTCGGCAACCTACGTCACCATCGCCACCCTGGGAGAACCGATCGGCTCGACGCTATTGGCCTGGTGGCTGCTGGGGGAACAGCCATCCCTGTGGGCCGTGGCCGGCGGGGTGCTGATCATGGCAGGCATCGCCGTCGCCTCCCACGCCGAAGCGCCCGAGCACGGGCGGGCACCCCAGTCCGGGCCTCCGGCAGAGACCTGACGCGAGCGCATCCGCTCGCCTTGTCTATCCGGTGCAATCGCGCTACAATAGGTCAAGTTCAATCGAGCAGGAGGATAAGCCCATGCAAGTCCGATGCCAACGCTGCGGCACCATGCTCACGCTGAGCCGTGAGACCATAGCAGCCGCGCTAGAGGAAGCAGAGCAAACCCAGGCCAGGCACTATGCCGTGAACTGCCCCAAGTGCCGGCACCAGATCAAGGTGCCCATCAAGGACATCGAACGCTTCCGGCCTCGCGAGTCCCCACCACAATAACGTCGGGCAGGTTCGTAGTGGCGACTTTAGTCGCTCCCCCTCCCACACAACGGCTGAAGTCGTCACTACGGGGTCTCACCGGGTTCGTAGTGGCGACTTTAGTCGCTCCCCCTCCCACACAACGGCTGAAGTCGTCACTACGGGGTCTTATGGGCTCGCAGGTACCTCGAGCCGCAACGCCCGGTAGGGCGTGCCAGGCCACACCTCCAGCGCCAGGGCTGGATCGTCGAACCAGGTGGTGTAGAGAGCATCGAACTCCCCTTCCACTTTCATGGCCTGCAGCGTCAGGTTGACCAGGTCGCGGAAGGGGGAATCGCCCGGTGGAAGCCCCAAGGCCAACGGCACCTGGGTCAACCGCAGCGGGAGCAGGCTCAGGCCGGGCGTGGTATAGGCCGGCTTCAGCAGGATAGTCCGCTCACCGCCGACCGCCGCCACCCGCCCCTCCGCCAGCAGCGCGATGGCGGCCTCTATTGTCGGCTGCGGCAGCACCGCCAACGCAACGCCCGCACTTTGCGCGGCTGCCAGCAGTGCCTCCCGGCTGCCACTCCCTTCGACTACCGCCACCTGCTGCCCGCTGAGACCCGCCAGGTCCGCCACCGGCGAACCGGTCAACACCAACAACCCCTCCCCCGCCACGTAGATCGTCTGGCTAAAGTCTATCTCCATCTCGGCTGCGCGGGTGTGAGGGTTCGCGCCTACGAGCAGGTCGGCTCGACCAGTACGGAGCATCTCCCTCCCGGTGTCCTCACCGGCCCCGGCGTACTCACCAGCCCCCGCCTCGGCCGCCACGGGCACGAAATCCACCGCCGTGGCGTCCCCCAACCAGCGCCCGGCGATCCGTTGCACCAGGTTGATCTCGTAACCGGCCGGCGTCCCTGCTTCGTCCAGGTAAGCGAAGGGATACCGGTCAGACACGAATGCCACGGCCAGCCGCCCTCGGGATTGGATCGCCGCAATGGTATCAAGCATGCTCGCCACGGCGGGGCTATCCGCCAGGGAGGGCACTTCCTGCCCCGGCCAGCGCTCCACGGCGGGCGGCGGCTCCGGCGCAAACCAACGGGCAACCAGGTCCGCGTACGTACCATCCGCCACCATCTCCTGGAACGTCAGGTTGACCAGGTCGGCGAAAAAGGGATCGTTTTGCGAGAAGGCGAAGGCGACCGGGGCCGCCGTGTATTGCCCGGTAATGGCTGTCTCGGGTAGCATGTGCTTCCCCCAGAACAGGCGGCGACGCAGGTCCGCTACTGCGTCTACCTCGCCGCGTCCCAATCCTGCCACGGCCGCGTCGAAGCGATCGTAGGTCTGGAACGTGAGCGTGAACGGCACCGCAGCCTGCAACGCGTCCCTGGCATTTTCCCACGCCACCACTCCCACCCGTCGCCCTTCCAGATTCGCCGGACCGGTGATGGCGCCGATGGGACCATCGGGCGCGTCCGGGGCGCGCACCAGCAGCGCGTGGCCGTCTATAAAGTACGGCAGGCTAAAGTCGGCCCCCGCCTCCCAATCCTGCGTGTGGATGAACGCGGCGACGACGATGTCCACGTCGCCCGCCTGCAGGTGCTCGATGGCAGTGTCGGAGCGCACCTGGCGAAACTGGACCGCCCCGGCATCTCCCAGCCAGCGGCGGGCCAACTCGTGCCCCACGTCCACGCCCAGGCCGTTCACCTCCCCCTCGTCAGTAATAACCCCGAACGGCCACAGATCGTAGCGTATGCCGACGAGCAAGGTGCCCCGGGCACGGATGCGCGCGCCGGTCGTCGCGTTCCGTGGCAGGGGAGTCGCCGTTGGGGACGGAACCGTCGGCTTGGGAACGGGTGTACCGGCAAGTTGCCTGTCCTCGCCCCCCGCACAGCCGGTCAATATCAGCACCACGCTCAACAGGCAGACTATCGGGAAAAGCCCGCTCGTTCTCGAATCACGCCGGATGTACTCATCCGCTCTCATAAGGCGGCCTCCTGCCGCAACCCAATCTGCTTTAGCGCAGAGAGGGTTGCGACTCCTGTGAGTTGCCGTTCTCTGCGACTCCACGACTCTGCGTCTCCGCCTTGAAAAATCGCGCGACTGACACGAAACATATTATGGAATTATGGAATGGTGGCATAGAGACGATGTTCGTAGATGTAGGCTTCCACTGGCAGCGGGACCAGGTAACGGATCGGCAAGCCCTGGCCCACGCGCCGCTGTAAGTCCGATGCCGCAATACCCAGGTACGGCACGTCGAGCCAGGCCAACCGCTCCCCGACCCCCGGCACGGCCCGTTCCAACACCCCCAGGTCCGGCTCATAACCGGGGCGGGGCATCACTGCCAGCCGGGCCTGCCGCACGATGCCAACCGGATCGTACCAGGTGAGGAACTGAGCCAGGCTGTCTGCGCCCATCAAGAAGAACAGTTCCGCCCCCGCATACTCCTGCTGCAGCAAGGCCAGCATCTCGACCGTGTAGTGCGGGCCGGGGCGATCCAGGTCCACGCGAGAAAGCGCAAAGGCCGGGTTGCCGGCGATGGCCGCCTCGACCATCGCCACACGATGATGGGCTGGCGCAATTGGCCAGCCGGGCTTGTGGGGCGGCTGGCCGGCCAGGACAAACAGCACACGGTCGAGCCCGAGTTGCACCCGTGCGTTCTCCGCCAGGGCCAGATGCCCGAAATGCGGCGGGTCAAACGTGCCGCCCAGGACACCCAACCTGCAGATTGCGCCCGTGGGTACACGGGGTTGTGGAGCGGGGATTGGCCTCACTCCTCTTCCCACACCAGTTCTCTCTCGCCAATCCGCACCGTATCCCCCGGCTGGACACCGGCCTCCTCTAGCGCCGCCGTGATCCCCATGCGCTCCAGCGCCCGCTGGAAGCGGCGCACCGCCTCGTCCAGGTTCCACACCGTCATCGCCGCCATCCGTTCCACCCGCACGCCGCGCACCCGCCACCTGTCATCCTCTCGCTGGACCGTGAAGGCCCCCTCATCCTCGGCGGGCCGTAGGATGGGGATCTCACGGGCCACCACCTCTTTGGGCAGTTCAGCCAGCATCTGTGCCGCGCGGTAGAGTAACTCCCGCGTGCCTTCCTTCGCCAACGCAGAGATTGCCATAGCCAGGTAGCCCTGCGCCTCAAGCGCCGCCTGGACCTGGGGCCAGCGCGCCCGCACCTCTGGATTGTCCATCTTGTTGAGCGCCACCAGTTGGGGTTTCTCTGCCAGGCCGTGGCCGAACGTGGCCAGTTCCCGGATGATGGCGGCGAAATCCGCCAGCGGATCGGGGGAGAGACCATCGAGAAGGTGGATCAACACGCGCGTGCGTTCGACGTGGCGCAGGAACTCGTGCCCCAACCCCTTGCCCTCCGATGCCCCTTCGATCAGACCGGGCAGGTCAGCCAGGACAAACTCGGTCCCCGGATCGAGCACGACCACGCCGAGGTTGGGTTCGAGGGTAGTGAAGGGATAATCCGCGATCTTGGGGCGCGCCGACGTCGTGGCCGCCAGCAACGTGGACTTGCCCGCGTTGGGCATCCCCACCAGCCCCACGTCGGCCAACAACTTGAGTTCCAGCCGCAGCCAGCGCTCCTGGCCCGGCTCGCCGTGCTCGGCGATGCGCGGGGCCTGGTTGGTGGAAGAAGCGAAACGGGCGTTCCCACGCCCCCCGCGCCCACCCCGCGCCGCAACCAGTTCCTGGCCCGGCCCGGTCAGGTCACCCAGCAGATCGGCGGTGTCGGCGTCATAAATGATCGCACCTGGCGGTACCGGGACACGCAAGCCAGCGCCGGTCGCCCCGTGCTGATTCTTGCCCCGCCCGTGTTCGCCGCGCGTAGCCCTAAAGTGAACCTGCCTGCTGAAGCGATAGAGCGTGTTGAGGTGGGGGTCCACGTAGAGGATTACGTCGCCCCCTTTGCCGCCGTCACCACCCGCCGGCCCACCCAGGGGAACGTACTTCTCCCGCCGGAACGCCACGCAGCCGTCCCCGCCGTCGCCCGCTTTAACGTAGATCTTGGCCTCGTCGTAGAACATTGCCGGGATAGCATACCGCAAACTGAGAGGATGTCAAGCACGCAGGCCAAAGACCTGACAGGTCTCTCAGACCTGTCAGGTCTTCAATCATGTGCTTGACAAAGACCGTTCCCCATGGTATAGTATAGACGTCTGACGTCTACACACTAGACGTCAGACGTCTACTGACCCATCAGCTCCACCAGAGATACCATGGACACATTCGATCGCAGACCGCTCGCCGCGCAACTGCGCGACCGGATCTGGGCTTTGATCCAGGAGGAACACTACCGCACGGGCGAACAGCTGCCCTCAGAACAGGCGCTCGCGGCCCGCTTCGGCGTCAGCCGGGCTACCCTGCGCGAAGCGCTGAAAATCCTGGAAGAAGAACGGCTGATCTTGTGCCGGCACGGCGTAGGGCGTTTCGTGGCCTCCGGCCCCTCTGGCGTCCTCAGCGATGCGATTACCAATCTGAAGAGCGTGACCGAGATGGCCCGGGACCTGGCAATCCCTGTCAGCACCCAGGTAGTTTCGTTGCGGGAGGAACTCCCCGACAGCGTAGTGCGCACTCGCCTGAGCCTGGAGGCCGGCCTGGCCGTGGTCGTCCTGGAACGGGTGCGCCTGGCGCAGGGCCAGCCCGTGATCTACTCCATAGATACTTTTCCCAGAAACATCGTGGTGGGTGAATTGCGCGCCGAGGAGTTCGCTGGCTCCCTTCTCTCGGTCATGGAGGGAAGGTGGAATACCACGCTGGCCTACTCCAAGGCGGTGATCAGTGCAGTGCTCATGGACGCCGGGCTGAGCCAGCGCATCGGCGTGCCCGATTGCATGCCCTGGATCCTGTTGGAGCAGATTAACTACGACGCCCAGGACCACCCCGTCCTTTACTCCAGGGACTACCACCGGGGCGACAAGTTCCAGTTTCACGTTCTGCGCCGCAGGCGATAGCCTGCACCGCAGACAGCAGCCAGGCCAGTTCCCCAATCTGCGCTCCAATCGCGTTCTGTGGGGGTGGACCTCACGGCGCGTGTGGGCAATAGCCGATGGGCACATCGGTTCGAGAGGAGATCAAGTCATCATGAGTTCTACCATCCAGATCCCTGTTGAAGACATCACCCGCCAGTATCAGCGGATCAAGGACGAAGTGATGGCGGCCATCACCGAAGTGTTGCCCACGGGCAAGTACGTGCTTGGCCCCAACTTGCACGCCTTTGAAGAGGAGTTCGCCGCCTATTGTCAGACTAAGTATAGCGTGGGCATCGGCAACGGCACCGAGGCACTCCACCTCGCCCTGGCCGCTTGCGGCGTCGGCCCAGGCGACGAGGTCATCACCGTGCCCAATACCTACATCGCCACCGTGTTCGCCATCTCTTACGTGGGGGCAACCCCTGTCTTCGTGGACGTGGACCCGGTCACCTTCAACGTGGACGTCTCGCAGATCGAAGCCAGGATCACCCCACGCACCAAGGCCATCCTGCCTGTCCACCTGTACGGCCAGGTCGTAGATATGGACCCCCTCCTGGAGGCCGCTCGCCACCACAACTTGTGGGTGATCGAGGACGCCGCCCATGCCCACGGCGCGCTATACAAAGGGCGGCGGGCGGGCTCCCTGGGTCACGTGGGATGTTTCAGTTTCTACCCCAGAAAGGTGATGGGCTGCTACGGCGATGGCGGCGCAGTCACGCTCAACGACGACGCGCTCTACGACCGCATCCGGGTGCTCCGCTACATGGGACAGCATGAGAAATACCTGCACGAGGTCATCGGCTTCCAGCAACGCCTGGACGAACTGCAGGCCGCCATCCTGCGAGTGAAATTGCGGCACCTCGACGAATGGATCGAGGAACGCCGCCAGTGGGCCTGGATGTACGACGAACTGCTGACCGGGCTGCCGGTAGTCATACCCCAGGCAGTGGGCGATGTGCGGCACGTATATTACCAGTACACCATCCGCACGCCCCGTCGTGACAAACTGCTGCACTTCCTGGCAGAGCGCGGCATCGGCAGCCAGGTCATGTATCCGCTGGAGGTCCCCTACCAGCCCGCATATCAGCACCTGGGTCACCAGGAAGGGGATTTCCCCGTGGCCGACGCGCACGTCAAGGAGATCCTGTGCTTGCCCATGTTCCCCGAGTTGACCGAGGAGGAAGTGCGGCGGACGGCCAATGCGATCCGAGAGTTCTTCGCCCGATGAGTACACGAGTAAATGAGGAATGAGTAAGGAGGGTGTTGTGAAACCGGATGTACTCATCCGCGTCGTCGTCCTGGGAGGAAGCGGGGTCGCCACCCCAGAACTCGTGGATGCCATTGTCCAGAGCCCTAGCCGCACACGCCCGATCGAGTTGGTCCTGGTCGGTCGCACCCCCGACAAACTGGACAAGGTTGCTGCGGTCGCCCGCCGCCTGACCGGTGACGACCCGCTCCTGGCAGTGTCACACACCCTCGATACAGAAGCGGCCCTGTCGGGGGCCGCTTACGTAATCAACCAGATCCGCGTCGGGGGACTGGAGGCGCGCGCCTTCGACGAAACGTTCCCCCAAGAACTCGGCCTCCCAGGCGAGGAGACGGTCGGCCCCGGTGGGTTTGCCAATGCCTCGCGCACCATCCCGGTCGTCCTGGAGTACGCGCGCACAATGGAGCGTGTCTGCCCCGCGGCTACGTTGTTGACCTTTGCCAACCCCAGCAGCCTGGTCCAGTACGCGATCACCCGCTATACCCAGGTACATACCATCGGGCTCTGCGATAGCCCCATCAGCCTCATCAACAGCATCGCGGCCGCGCTGGACGCACCGGCGGATGAACTGACCGTGGACTATGTCGGTATGCATCACTTCGGCTGGGTCACCGGCGTGTGGTGGCGCGGCCGCGACGTGCTGCCGGAGGCGCTGGCGAAAGCGGCGGACGTGGCCAGGGACGTCGAGCCGGCCATCACCCAGGCCATTGGCGCCATACCCGGTGCCTATCTGAACTACGTCTTTCACCCGGACCGCATGTTGGCCAGGAAGAAGGGGAAGCGCCCGCGGGCTGAGGAACTCATCGAGTTGCAGGACGAGATCCTGGCAGATTACGAGCGATCGCTGGCGGCGCGGATGAGGGGGATGAGTACATCCCTTGCATCCGGCCAGAAACCTGTTGCACTGGTCCGGCGCAAAGCACACTGGTACGCAGCGATCGTTGCACCCGTGTTGCTGGCCCTGGTAGAGAGCGGTGGTCCGATGGTCCGATGGTCCGATGGTCCGATGTACCCATCGGCCCCCATCGGCCGCCATCGGCCCCCATCGGCGTACACCGGCTGCGACTCCCGGCGTACTCACCGCTTCATACTGAACGTCGTCAACGGCCACACGATCTCCTGGTTGCCGCCCGAGGCCGTGGTGGAGGTCCCCACCCTGCTGGAAGATGGCCGCGTGCGCCCTCTGGCCACCGGCCCTGTACCGCCGGACGTTCAGGCGCTTGTCCAGGCGAACTGCACCTACGAGATGCTGGCCGTGGAAGCCATCGTGGAGCGGGATCGGGCCAAGGCCCTGCGTGCGCTGCTCGCGAACCCGATCGTCCATACCTACGACCAGGCGGCGGGTGTGCTGGAACGAGCGTGGGGGGCCGGACAGTGAATGGAGGATGGAGAATGGAGGATGGAGTTTTGCGATTTGCAATTTGCGCTTGGAGGTTAGACGGTGGATTTGGAACGCGTCAGTGGACTGCCGTTGACGCTTGATGGGGCGGGGCGGTTGGTGTTCGGGCCGGGCGTGGTCGTCGAGGAGACCAGGGCACGCCTGCTCGATGATCTCACCTCCGTGGCCCTGGAGCCAGAGGCCTGCCAGGGCTGCCAGGAGCCAGCCTACTATATGTACAACGGGGTGTACCGGCAGAGCGACGCCGATCGTCTGTCCGGTGTACGCTTGCGTTACGAGTTGACCCTCATCCCCCCTCGCCGGATCGGGCGTGAATTCGTCAAGACGTTGGGCCACCGGCACTGCCCGGAGCCACGGAGCGGCCTGGACTACGCCGAAGTGTGCGAGGTCCTGGCCGGCAGCGCCCATTTCTTATTCCAGACCCTGGACGTGGCAGGGCCCGATGCATCGGCGGCCTTCTACGTCGAGGCCCGGGCGGGCGATAAAGTGCTTGTCCCGCCTGGCCTCGATCATTGCACCATCAACCCCGGGCCGGGGCCCCTGCTCTTTTCCGACGTGATCGCCCTGGGGGTCACCGGCATCTACGACCGCTTCAAGGCCACCCACGGAGCCGCCTACCTGGAGGTAGACGAAGATGGAGCGCGGTTCATCCCGAATCCGACCTATCGGGGCGTCCCCCCTCTGCAGAGGCTTGAACCCGGAGAATATCCATCACTGCGCCTGACGAGGGCTGAGCCCTTATACACAGCCTTTGTGCACAGCAGGGGTGAGGGTTGGACGTTTTTGACCAATCCGGCGCTCTTCTGGCCCACGTTTCCCGATCTGAAAGCCGCATTCAGCCCATAGTGGGCGAAGGCCATAGAACCAGCATTCAAGGAGGTATGATCGTGCGCACCCATTACCTGATTGACCACCACTACATCGTAGATGAGCAGAATCTCTTCGGCGAGTTCGGGCACCTCCTGGCCTTAAACCCAGGCCCGCGCAATGCCGATCTCACGGTGACGATCTACCACGAGGATTGCGAGCCTGAGACCTTCACCCTCAAGGCCCCAGCAGGCCAGAGCAGCGAGTCGAACTATAGCAACTGGCCCGTCAAGCCGGGTACCCGCTTCGCCATCCAGGTGGAGAGCACCGAGCCGATCGTTTGCCAGTCCACTGTCGGCTGGAACAACACCATGAACGATTATGCGCCGGACGCCAGGACCCGGTCGCCGCACGGTGTGCGGGAGTGCGCCAAGTCCTACATGTCCATCACCAGACTGGCCACCGACTGGTATCTCCCCGACGGGATTGTCATTGATATGCCCAACCGGATCTACGTCCGGGAGTCGGAATGGGCGGCGATCTTGAACCCGAGTGACCAGGTCGCTCAGGTGACGCTGGCACTTCACTACGCGGAAGTGGTCGAGCACAAGATAGAAGTACCCGCCCGCCGCCTGAAGGTCGTCTATATGGACGACGTCGCCCGGCGTAACGCCCACTACGGCGTGCACTTCAAGAGCGATCGGCCCATCGCCGTCCAGTGGCTGCGTGCTGTGACGTGGTACGGCCGCTCGGAGTTGATGTGTACCTGGTCGGTGCCTTGTGTGCCGGGGCCACTAGAGGCGTAGGGAGGCTGGGAATGGCAGACGTGACACGGCCCTGCGTCTATTTCGAGAAGCCGGGCAAGCGCAACACCGTAAAAGTGATCGAAGCAGTGCTCAAGCGCCTGGCCGAGGGTGACCTCAACACCATCGTCGTCGCCAGCACGACCGGCTATACGGCGCTAGAGTTCTCCCAGGCCCTGCAAGGGCAGGAAGGTATCACCCTCATCAGCGTGGGCGAGACACCCCTCATCCGCGAGTGGGGCACTGAGTGGCCCACTCTGCAGCCGGAGACCAGGCAGGAACTGGAGCGACGCGGTGTGATTGTGGCCGACCGGATCCCCTACCTGATGCACTCGTCGGTGCTGGACTATAGCCAGTGGAAGGCCCCCAGCGCCGAGGAAATATTGCGGGAGACCCTGTATGCTTTCGGCCAGGGGCTGAAGGTAGCAGTGGAGGTGGTGCTGATCGCCGTGGCCTGCGGCTTCCTGGAGCCGTTCCAGGACGTGATCGCCGTAGGAGGGACCAGCCGCGGAGCCGACACGGCCATCGTGGTGCGCGCCACCTACCCCAACCACGTGTTCAGCCAGGACGCCGCCAAGCGGCTCAAGATTCACGAGATTCTATGCAAGCCACTGTGAGGACCGCACTGACTTCCCGGGAACGGCTGCTGTGCGCTATGCGCCGGCAGGAACCCGACCACGTTCCGTTGTGGAATCTGTGGCGCAACGTGGACGTCCCCTTTCGCTACGTGACGCAGGTGGAGCGGGCCGTGGCTGTGCTGGCCTTGGGGTTGGACGACACGCTGCTATTGGAGCCGCCGTTGAACAAGACCGAGCACTACGACGTCAACCGTGTCCCAGGCGTGGGTGTGCGGGTGCGGCGCGAGCCGCCCGGCAAGGCGGCGATCCGATGTACCCATCGGCGTACACCGAGCGGTTACCCCCTGCTCATCAAGGAGTACGACACACCCGCCGGGCAGATCAGGCAGGTAGTGAAGGAGACCGCAGATTGGCCCTACGGCCAGGACGTGCGGCTCTTCAGCGACTACAACGTCTCACGCTCTAAGGAATTCCCTGTCAAAGGGCCGCACGACCTGCCTCGCCTGCGCTACCTGCTGCGCAAGCACTCTGCGGACCAGATTGCCGAGTTCCGCCAGGTCGCCGCACAACTGCGCCAGGAGGCCGAGCGGCTGCAGGTCGTGCTGGAGGGTGGGTGGACAGCCCTGGGCGACGCCGCGCTGTGGCTGCTCGGCACTGAGCGCCTGCTCCTCTCGCAGATGGACCAGCCCGAGTTCGTAGAAGAACTGCTGGAACTCGTGTGCCAGTGGGAACTGCATCGTATAGAACTCTTGTTGGAGGAGAGAGTGAAGGTCATCGTTCACTCGGCCTGGTATGAGAGCACCGACTTCTGGACGCCGACGAACTACCGATCCCTGCTCAAGCCTCGCCTCAAACGCATGGTAGACCTGGCCCACCAGGGCGGGGCGTTCTTTTCGTACATCTGCACCACCTCCTGGCAGGCGCTGGCGGACGATCTGCTCGACGTCGGGATTGACAGCCTGATGGGGGTGGACCCGGTTCAGGGTAAGGCGAATCTGGCCGCGACCAAGCACCGCCTTGGCTCTCGCGTGTGCCTATGGGGCGGCGTCAATGGCGCGCTCACCCTTGGGCAGGGCACGCCCGAGGAGGTGCGCCGGGCTACGGAGGAGGCCATCCGCACTCTGGGGCCAGGCGGGGGATTCGTGCTCTACCCGGTGGACCAACTGGTCAGGCAGACGCCGTGGGCCAACGTGGAAGCGATGATCGAGAGTTGGCAAGAGATGGGTAGTTACCCCATGAAGTAAAACGTGTGGCGTGTTGCGTACTCAAGATGGGCGGAACACGGGACACGAAATACGAAATACGCCATACGGAACATACAATCCGTGCCCGGAGGTTGTGGAATGAAAACTGGTCAACTGAAGGCTGGTGTATCGGAGATCGAACTGAAGCCGGAACTGGGGCTGGCGACGGGAGATGGTGCCCCCCAGGCCAAAGGGTTCCTTACCCCCCTGTACGTAAAGGCATTGCTACTGTCCAACGACCATGACGAGGTCGCCGTGGTGACGCTGGACATGTTGGGCATTGACCGGCCCGACGCCACGCGTGCCGCCCACCTGGTTCAGGAGCACTGCGGCGTCCCCGCGCAAAGCATCATCATGACGGCCTCGCACACCCACGTAGCGCCCTCGATGCTGCCCGCGTTACACACGTATCGCGAGGCGTTCAACCCTCACTGGGACGAGACGGCCAAGGCGCGTGAGCGAGCCTGGGTTGACGTGGTGGTGAAATCAATCGCCGACGCTGTGTGCGACGCCAAGGCCCATTTGCAGGAAGCGTCCATCGGCGTGGTCACCGCCGATCTGCCGTGGCTGATCTTTAACCGCCGCCGCCATACGCGTAACTATGGGGTGTGGACACACTGGATGGGCATCCCCAAGGACCAGGCCTACCGCCCCGAGGGGCCGATTGATCCCGACTTTGGGCTATTCGTGGTGCGTGGCGCCGATCACAAACCCATCTGCCTGATGTGGAGCTTTACCGGGCATAACTCCTTCAACTTTGGCGACCGGTACGCGGCAGACCTGCCGTACACGGTGCAAAAGGCGCTCGATGAGCGCGTGGGCGAGCACGTGCCCTGCCTGTACGCGCCAGGGTGCAGTGGCAACACCAACTACTTTGACTTCCAGAAGCCTGAAGGGCTGGAGAAGGCAACCGATGGGGTAGCCAGCGCGATTGTGGCGATCTATCGCGAGGCATGCACCTTGCCCGAGGTGAAACTGGGCAGTCGCCAGGCAGAGTTGTTCTTCGCCCAGCGCGACGTCTCCCGCTACTGGTGGAAGCACGACATTGAGACGAAATTGCCCGGCTGGACGGATTACGGCCCCCAAGAAGTGGCGCGTTTCCAGAAGGAACGGCAGGCATACGAGACCTACCAATCCTCTGTGACCGTGTTGCGGATGGGCAACGCAGCCCTGGTGGGGCTGGGGACGGAGATGTTCGTCGAGTTCCAGTTGATGATCAAGGAGCGTTCGCCGTTTAAACGCACCTACGTGGCCTCCTACGCCAACGACTATGCAGGATACGTCGCCACTCGTCGCGCTTTTCTCGGCGGCTCCTACGAGGTATGGCCCACGCTGAATGCGCGGCTCGGCCGCGAGGGTGGCTACCTGATGGTAGACAAGGCCGTGGAACTATTGGAGGAACTGTACGGGTGAGGGAGTAAGACAAGAAGAAACCAGATTTCCCCCAAAAACCTGGTTTCTCAGCAAGTGAGGAGGATCAGAATGACAAGCCGTCTCAGAGCGGGTATTGCCGAACTGGAAATCACAAGTGAGGTCGGCCTGGAACTGGCGGCGGAGTTGAATCCCCGCGTGTCGAAGGGCTTGTATACCCCGTTGATGGCCAAGGCGCTGGTGCTATCCAGCGGCGAGGAGAGCCTGGCGGTGATAACCCTTGATCTATTCGGTTTGCAGCGCGAGGCCGCCGACCGGTTGACGCAGGCCATCAGCCAGCGCTGCGGCCTCAAGCCAGAGGCGCTGATACTGGTCTGCTCGCACACGCGGGGTGCGCCATATACGACGCCCGTCGTGGGTTGGCCTGGCGTCCACGAGTCATACGTCGCGGAGGTGGTGAACCAGGTGCCGAAGGTCGTGGAACAGGCGCAGGCAGCCCTTCAGGATGCCGCTCTCGGCGTGGGACACGCTATACTTCCGCACCTGGTCTACAACCATCGCCTGATGACACGCAACATGAAGGCCATCACCGCCTGGTTGGGTGTACCCAAGAACGAGGTGCTGTTCCCCGAAGGCCCCGTTGACCCCGAGTTCAGCGTCTTGGTGATTCGCGACCAGCGGGGGTTCCCGCTCTGTTTCCTGTGGAATTTCGCGGCCGACAACCGTTTCTCGCGGGACGATCAGATTTCGGCTGACCTGCCGCATTTCGTCCAGCAGGAACTGGACGCGCGCCTGGGCAGGCACGTGCCGAGCCTGTACATCCCTGGATGCGGAGGCAACGTCAGTTTTGCGCATGGGCTGGAGGAGACTGCCGATGCCGTCGCCAGCGCCGTGATGGCAGTGCAACTGGAGACCCCCTGCGACCCGATGGCCAGGCTGGGCTGGGCCAGAGAGAAGATGGTCCTGCCGATCCGGGATTACGCCCAGTTCTGGAACCGGGCGGACATTGAGTTAAAGTGTCCTGAGGCCGTGGAATTCTATGCCAGGGAGTTGGACTACCTGCGGCAGGAGGGAGCACGCGCCGTGCCCACCAGCGTGCAGGCCTTTCGGCTGGGACGGGTTGCACTGGTGGGGTTGCCGGGAGTGCCCTTTGTCGAGTTCGCCCTGGATGTCAAGGCCAAGTCACCAGCGCAGGCCACGCTGGTAGCAGCAAACGTCGGGGGTCATCTGGGTTACGTGATCCCACGGGCTGCCTTCGAGCACGAGGGTTTTGAGGCATGGCCCGCCCGCTCGGCCTTGATCGGCCCCGGCGGGGGGGAGTTCATGGCCGAGCAGGCATTGAGCCTGCTCCAGGAACTGTGGCGTGTGTAAAGGAGCGCAAAGATGAACCTGATTCGCAAGCCCAAGAAATGGCAGTGGAGTAAGATGGAATGGCGAGAGTTCGCCGCTGGCTTGATCTTCTCCTTGCCCTGGCTCATCGGCGTATTGGCTTTCCTGGCCTACCCCATGGTTGCCTCACTGTACTACAGCTTCACGCGGTATGACATTCCCCTGGCACCGAAGTGGGTGGGGCTCAGCAACTATGCCAAACTCATCACCGAAGATCGCTTCTTCCCCAAGGCGCTCTGGAACAGCCTCTACCTGACCCTGATCGGCATCCCGATCCAATTGCTCTTCGCTTTGCTCTGTGCCCTGCTCCTCAACCTCAAAATCCGCGGCCAGGCGATCTGGCGGACGATCTACGTCCTGCCGAATCTGATGCCGGCCGTGGTGATGGCCATTCTGTGGAACTGGATCCTGAATCCGAGGTTGGGCCTGGTGAACAACCTGCTCAAGACGGTCGGCATCAAGGGCCCGCTCTGGTTTGCCAGCCCAGCCTGGTCCAAGCCCAGCATGATCCTTATGCTCACGTGGGGCGTGGGGTTCATGATCATCCTGTACCTGGCGGCGCTGCAGGGAGTGCCGCAAGAGTTGTATGAATCGGCCGAGATAGACGGCGCAGGTGCCTTTCGCAAGTTCATCAGCATCACGCTGCCCCTGATCTCGCCGGTGACCTTGTTCCAGTTGATCACAGGCATCATCTGGTCGCTTGGCTTCTTTACCCAGGCCTACCTGATTGGTGGAGGTGGTCAAAACCCAGGCGCGCCGCAGGGGTCACTGCTCTTCTATGGCCTGTACCTCTACATTCAGGCCTTCGAGTACATGAAGATGGGGTATGCCTCGGCCCTGGCCTGGATCCTCTTCCTGATCTCTGCCGTGGTCACCTGGGTCATACTGCGCACGTCGAAGCGCTGGGCCTACTATGACATCTTCTGATGCGGTGGAAAGGAGACTGACTATGGAAACAGCACGAACGGACAAACCGATCGTGGTTCGACGCAAGCCATCGTCTGTAATTGCACGACAAGTAGGACTTGAAGTGTTCTACTATACCATCGTCGCTGTGGTCGCTTTGCTTTTCCTCATCCCGTGGATATGGTTGGTCTCGACGTCGCTCAAGCCACCGGAGCAGATCCTGCAGATCCCGCCACGCTTGATCCCCAAGCCCTTCATGTGGATCAACTACTGGTATGGCGTGACGTACATCAAGTTCGCCAAGTATCTGCTCAACACGCTCATCATTTGCGCGGTCGTCATCATCGGGCGTGTCTTCTCCTGCACCATCGTAGCCTATGCGATCTCCCACATCAACTGGGTTGGACGTGGCATTCTCTTCGCCATCGTCCTGGCTACGATGATGTTGCCAGCTCAGGTGACGATGATTCCAGTCTTCATCATCTTCACCCGGCTGGGCTGGATTGACACCTTCTTGCCCCTGACGGTGCCGGCCTTCTTTGGCGATGCGTTCTTCATATTCATGATGCGTCAGTTCTTCATGACCATCCCCAAGGAACTTACCGACGCTGCACGCCTGGATGGGGCCTCGCATTTCGGCATCTACTCGCGGGTCGTGATGCCGCTGGCCAAGCCAGCGCTGGCCACCCTGCTCGCTTTCACCTTCATCTGGACCTTTACCGACTTTCAGGGGCCGCTAATTTACCTGAAGAATCGTGACCTGTGGACACTATCCCTGGGAATGCGCGGCTACCTGCAACGGTATGGAGCCGGGGGTGGCACAGCAATGGGAGCCATGATGGCCGCAGCGACCCTGTATACCCTGCCCATGATCGTGCTGTTCTTCGTCGCGCAGAAGACGTTCATCCAGGGCGTGGTCACGACGGGGCTCAAGTAATCCCATTGCCTGTCGTGCCGCTTGGGACAGGTTTGGAGCTTTGTGGTTCGGAAGGAGGTGAGGTGAATACGGGGAGAGTATGAGACGTATGGAGATCAGTTCACCAGGAATAACCATTAGCCCATGAATTCAGGAGGAATAGAATGAGCGGACAGACCTTTTCTCGACGAGAAATGTTGAAGCTGATGGGCGCGGGTGCGGCAGGTGCCGTACTGGCAGCATGTACGCCCGCCGGACCTGCCCCGACGCCCATCCCCACCCACGAGGCCGAGGTGCAACTGCCCACCGGCGTGGAACTGGAGGGGTTCGTCCCTAAGATGTCGAACCCGTCGGAGAAGATCAAGCTCGTCTACTGGTGGGGCAACAACTACGAGCCGGCCCTGCAATTCACGCACGACATCATCTCCCGTTTCACCCTGGCATATCCCAACGTCGAAGTCGAGCCAGTGGCCGGGCAAAACTGCGACGCGTTCGTAACCGCCGCCGCGGCCGGGACGCCGCCCGACCTCTTCCACACCTGGGACTGTGTGGAGCGCATGGGCAACTGGGCCAAGCGGGGCATGATCATCCCCCTGGATGACTACATCGCCGGGACCAAGTTCGACCTGGACGATTTTGTGCCGGGCATCCTGGACACCTGCAAAATGGACGGCAAGATCTGGGGTATGGTGGATACCGCTGGCGTGTTCCTGCTGTGGACACGCCCCCAACAGTTCACCGAACTCGGCAAGGGCCCGACCGACCTACCCGCGGACACCGACGAACTGTGGGAATGGGTGCAGGCGCTCACCACCAAGGATGCGGATGGCAACGTCGAACGTCTGGGTATGACCATCCCCACCTGGACCTGGCCCCGCTTCACCTGGATCGTCAACTTCGGTGGCAGTCTCTGGGACACCGAAAAGGGAGAACCGACCCCCGACCATCCGGGCGTACTGGAAGCCCTGAACGACCTCGTGAACCAGGTGAACTTTAATGGTGTGGAAGCCCTGGACACCTGGTCCACCAGCATCGGCTCGCAAGGTGGCGAGCAGAACCCGTGGCTGGCCGGCAACCTGACCATGCAGGTAGAGGGTGACTGGACTGGGCAGCAGATCTTTGACTTCTTCCCCAACTGGGAGTTTGGCAAGGACTATGGTGCCGTAGCACCACCACCCGCTCCGAAGGGCAAGCAACACGGCGATAGCGCAGTGGCCTTCTGGTCCTGGCCCTGGGTCATCCCCAGCAGCACCAAGTATCCTGATTGGTCGTGGGAACTCCTGCGCTTCTACCTGTCGCCGGAGTATCAGGTCAACGTCCATGCCAAGTTCAAGGAAATCCTGGTGCGCAGGAGCATGATGGAGGACGAGCGTCTGTGGTGGCCTTCGGTGACGGTCGCACGAGACATCGTCAAGGGGGGGCGCAAACTTTCTACCGTGATGCCGATGAACCCGGTGGCCTCGGAATACACCAACCTGATGGGCGAGGCGTTCGATAGAATTCTCCACCTCACCGAAACGCCGGAAGAGGGCATGGCCCGCGTCAAAGACGAGACGCTGAAGGCGATGCAAGCATCATCATAGATCCCTGCGCCCTCGGCAGGCAGCACCCGCGGGCGATCGGTCGCCACGATGGGGGCCGGTCGTCCGCCACTTCAGGTCCGACCTGCAGCCGCGCTCGCCTTCAGAAGGCAACGGCTACTGCTGGAACAAATGGCTGAGATCACTCGCTGCGTGGCTTGCTGCGACGTCGGGGGAACGAAAGCGCTCCTCGGACTGGTGGACGAGGAGGGACACGTTCTGGCCCGCGATCGCTACCTGCTGGGGCCTGCGCGTGAGCCTCAGCAGATGGTAGATGAACTGGTGTCCCACCTGCGCGGCTTGGCCGTCAGGGCGGGGCTGGCCTGGGAAGCGATCGTAGGCGTGGGATGCAGCGCGGCAGTGATGGCAGACGTGGAGAAAGGCATTATCTTCTCCGCACCCAACATGCTAGGTCCACACCGGAACGTGCCTTTCACAAACCTGTTGCAGGATGCGGCTGGCCGGCCGGCCCTGATCGAGATGGATGCCTACGCGGCAGCCCTGGGCGAGGCGTGGAAAGGGGTCGGTGCAGGAGTAGATTACTTCGTCTACGTCATCATTGGCACCGGCATCGGTGCCGGCATCCTGATGCAGGGCCAGGTGTTCAGGGGCTGGCGCGGCACGGCAGGGGAGTTCGGCCACACCACGATTGATCCCAATGGGCCACGCTGCAACTGCGGGCGCTACGGGTGCCTGGAGGCCCTGGCAGCCGGACCCGCCATCGCGCTCCGCGCCCAGGGAGCGATCCTGCAGGGCCGCAAGACCGCGCTGACCGCCCTGGCAGACGTGGGCGATGTCACCGCCGAGGTCGTCTTCGAAGCAGCCCGCCAGGGCGATCCGGTGGCCCGCGAGGTCGTGCAACAGACCGTCGAATACTTGGGGATAGGCCTATCTAACCTGATACACCTGCTGAACCCCAGGGTCATTGCCCTGGGAGGTGGCGTGGTCCACGGAGGCTCCGACCTGCTGCTCGAGCCCCTGCGCTACGAGGTGGCTCGCCGGTGCGGCAGTTGGGTTGACGTCCAAGGGACACACGTCGTCGCCGCCATGCTGGGCGAAGACGCCAGCCTGCTGGGCATCGCGCGTCTCGTATGGAATCAGCCTACTGGGAGGTTTCAATGACCATGATTCAAACTTCACGTGGCCCCATCGGCCTGGACCAACTGGGCGAGACGATGATGCACGAACACGTCTTCTTCTGGAACTGGGGCGAGGAGCACAAACGGGCAGCGAGCATCGCCTACGCCCGCGCTGAACTCGCCAGACTGGCGGCCTGCGGTGCCACCACCCTGGTGGACGTCGGGCCATTGCCGGCCCGCAACATGGCATGGTACCAGGAACTGGCCCCCCAGGTCAACCTGAACATCATCCTCAGCACCGGCTTCTACATAGAAGCCAGGACACCAGAGCCCTTCCACTCGCTCAGTGAAGACGAGTGCGTCGAACGCTTCAGGAAGGAACTGCTGGAGGGGATCCAGGATCGTGGCATCCGGGCCAGCCTGCTCAAGGCCGGCTCTAACAAAGCCGTACTGACCGACTGGGAGAAGAAGGTCCTGCGCGCCGTGGCTCGCGTCCAGCGCGAAACGGGCGTGCCGCTCTGCCTTCATTCTTGCGAAGGAGCGCGCAGCCAGTTCGACCTCCTGGTGGGTGCAGGCGCCGACCCGGAACGGTTGTACTTTAGTCACGTCGAGGCCGAGTTCGGCTGGGAAGGACGCACGCTGAAGGAGGAAGCCAGGTACCTGGAGGGGATCTGCAAAGAGGGCGGCAGCCTGTTCTTCAACAACTACCTGTTCGAGTTCGATACGCCGCACGAGGACATGATGGTCCTGATGCACTACCTGTTGGATAAGGGTCACCTCAACCACCTGCTATTCGGCATGGACGTCAACTTCAGCATTGACGACGACGGGTATATCTGGGCCGAAGCGGAGAAGGAGCACCCCGAGACCAGGAACCGCACCTGGGAGGCCATCTATACGGGATTCGTCCCCCTGCTCAAGCGCTGGGGCTTCACCGACGATCACATCCACACGATGTTCGTGGACAATCCCAGGGCGCTTTTTAGTACGACGCACATCTAGCAAAGCGTGAGGAGGAATTCTGTGTCCCGCATTCATTATTTCGCCGATGGATACCTGTTGGAGGCCCCAGGCCCCAACCGCCAGTCCACGTGGGCGTGCATGTTCAACCCGACCCGGCGAGAGGCGAACCTCAAGTTCACCTTCTACTACGAGCACGCCGAACCGACCACGATGCGATACCAGGTGGCGGCAGAACGGGGCGTCAACCTCCACCTGCTCGGCTGCCAGGAGGTACGCCGAGACGAGCGGTTCGGAGCCAGGATCGAGAGTAGCGAGCCCATGGTGCTCCAGATCACCACCGGCTATTATGGCCTGGAGGACCGCGCCGACTGGTACACGCGGGCCATGCACTCGGTCATCTGCAGCGATCGGCTGGCCACGCTCAACTACTACGCCGACGCGCTGGTGATAGACAGGGAAGGCCAGCGTCTCAAGGAACCGGAATGGGCCTTCATCCTCAACCCACACAAGACTGTGGCCGAGGTGACGCTGTCTGCTTACTACAGTGATGGAACCCAGGCCACCTACGACTTTCAGGTCACACCAGAGCGAGTGTTGCCCGTTTTCATGGATGAACTGGTGGTGAAGAACAAACTCTTCGGCGCCAAGTACGTCAGTTCCGTGCCGGTGGCCATTCAACAGACCCGGCTGATCGTGGAAGAGGATCGCCAGACGATCCGAGCCTGCTTCTCCGCGATGGCAAAGCCTGGGCCGCTGTGCTGGCAAGATGAGAGCGAACTGACGCTGTAGAGCGTAGGTCACGTTTGTAACGTGACGATCCTGGGATTGCAGGTTCTGACGATGTGACAAGGAGTTGAAAGCGTGTCAGAGATCTCTATCGTTGAGACCAAAGAGACGATCTTCTTCAGCCACGAACGGGGGGCGCTTTGCCAGTGGATCCTGGTGACGATCGAGAACCACTTCGGTCAGGCCCTGGCTGGTACGGTGGCGATTGAGGCCGGCAGCGAAGAGGTCGTCACCCAGTTGGAGGTTCTGCCCGGCGTGCGGGAGTACCGCTGCTACGCGCCGACGCTGTGGCCCGCCCATCCGCCCGTGCCGGTTGCCCCCGTGCGCCTGGCCGTGGGAAGCGAGATCGTGACGTCCACCGCCTCTGTCGGCACTCATCGCCCGTGGACGGTGTACCTCTTGAGCGACGCCTGCACTGACTACACGTGGGTCTACGACGATGTGGCCGACGTCCACGCCCACGACGCGGCCATCACCGAGGCCGAGATGGCACAGGTCGAAGAGACCCGCGATGCTCCCGAGACCGATCGCAATCACTACAACTTCGTCCACGCCCGCGAGGTCGAGTTCTACCTGGAGCGCTACCCGGATCAGGCCGAGAGGCTCTTCGACCACATCCGGCAGGGTACCCTCACGCTGAACCCGATCTTCAACATGTGCCTGACGGGCGACATGAGCCTGGAGGAACTGATCCGCCAGTTCTACCCGGCCCGGGGCTGGGCCAGGGCGCACGGCCTGGAGGTCAGGTACGCCAACCACCAGGAGACCCCGACGATCGCCTCCTGCCTGGTCCCCGTGCTCGCCGGCAGCGGCGTGGGCCACCTGGTCAAGTCCATTCTGCCCTACGAGTGCCCCTGGGCGGCCCGGCTGGAGGAGCCGCCTGTCTTCTTGTGGGAAGGGCCCGATGGCAGCCGCATCCTGGTGCGGCGGCGCAACAAGGACTACGTCGAGGGAAATTTTGTGCTGCGCGACGTGCGGGCGACCAACACTGCCCTCCACGATCAGATCCTGCCCGACTACGAGCGGCTCGCTGAGCGCTACCCGTTCGACGCCGTCGCATTGGTGGGCTGTTACGGCGACCTGGCGCCGCACAGCCAGGACCTGCCCGCGAAAAAAGTCGCCACGATCTCGGCGTACAATGCGCAGGGCTGGGAGTATCCCCGCCTGGTCAACGCTTCGCACGAGCAGTTCTGGGGCGACGTGGACCGCCAGATCGCGGCGCGGTCCATCCAGGTGCCGGTCTACCGCGGTGACTATGGGGCCTCGTGGGAGGCCTGGCCCGCCAGCCTGGCCTACGACTTTGCCGGTTGGCGCCGGGCGCAAGAGCGGGCCGCGACCGCCGACAGACTCGCTGCCATCCTCTCCTGCCTGGACCCCGGCTGGTACCAGGCCAAACGGCAACGGCTCGCCCAAGGCTGGAGGAACCTCACCTACCTGGCCGACCACGCCTGGAATGGGGCCAACGGCGCCAACCGGGCGCTCAACGCGCGCCTGCGCCGCCAGTGGCAGGCGGTCGCCAACCAGGCCTTCGACACGGTCATCGCCGACGGCCTGGCCGCCCTGGGACAGTACATCCCCACCGGCGACGAAGAGCGGATCGTCGTATTCAACGGCCTGGGTTGGTCCCGCACGGGCATAGTGCGGCTGGCTATGGAACATCTCCCCTCCCCCCCCCCTCTCCCCGAGGGGGAGAGGGAGGCGGGCGTTTGCCTAGTTGATGTGGCCACCGGAAAACCGGTGCCCACCCAGATCGTAGAGCAAGATGGCCAGCCCGTCCTCTACTTCGAAGCCCACGACGTCCCCTCCGTCGGCTACCGCACCTTCACCCTCTCGAAATCCGGCGCCATCAGTCTCCAATCCCCAACCTCCAATTCCGAATCCGCAATCCGCAATCCGCATTCCGCATTCCGCAATCCGCATACCACCTTCCCGAAAGCTGGGAGCTTTCGGGAAGGTCCGGCAATCCGCAATCCGCAATCCCCAGCCCCCACCCGCCTGGAAAGCCCATTCTACTCCCTGGAAGTCAGCCCCATCACCGGCGGCATCGTCAGCCTGTACGACAAGATTCGGGGCAAGGAGCTGGTGGACCCTGACAGCCCCTATCACCTCAACCAGTGCCTGTATTTCTCGGACGGTGTGGAGCACACCCCTCAGGCAGCGACTGTCGAGAGTGGGCCGTGTGGTCCGGTATTCGGCCAACTGATCGTGCGGGCCGCGCTCAAGAACACCACGCTGACGACCACGATCACCCTGTACGCGAACCTCGATCGCGTGGACATTCGCAACGAGATGGAGAAACTCCCGACAGCCGAGAAGCAAGAGTTAGACTTTGCCTTCCCGTTCCGGGTGCCGGAGCGCCAGTACCGGTTTGAAGCGCCGGGCGCTATCGTCACCCCAGGGGCCTGCCCTGAGGCGGACCGAAGGTCGCGGACCTGCAGTCCGAAGGCCGAAGGGACCGACCAGCGGCCCGGCTCAGGGCAGGCGGTGACCGCCGTGCGCCACTTGGTGGACGTGTTCAACGACGAGTTCGGTGTGACGCTGTCGCAAGCCGACTCGGGCCTGGTAGAGTTCGGCCACCGGACCACGGGCGAGGACCCGTTGGAGCCGGAGCCGGGCAATAGCACCGTCCTGGCCCTGGCGCTGCAGAACTGCATAGACTGGCACGAGGCCATCCGCGACCAGGCCGGTGTGACGCGCTTCGTCTTCCGCTACAGCCTGCGCGGTCACGGAGGCGGTTTCGACCCGGTGGCGGCCGTGCGCTTTGGCTGGGAGGACAACGCGTATGAGTACATCCGAAACGAGTTGCTGGCAGTGACCTTACCTGCCGGCCAACAGGGTGACCTGCCACCCGATGCGCACAGTTTCCTGGAAATCAAGCCGGACCACGTCATCTTGACCGCCCTCAAGGTGGCCGAGGAGGAGGGGCTGATCGCCCGGCTGTGGGAGTGCGCCGGGCAAGACGCGATTGCTACAGTGAACACCAGTGGCCTCGGCCCACTGCGTGCCGCACGAAAGACGGACTTGCTGGAAAGAGACAGTGAGGACCTGAGCATCATGGGTGGCGAGGTTCTCATCCCCGTGAAGGCACGCGGCCTGACCACCGCGCGCCTTCTGCTCTGAAATAGGAGGAACACGTGTATACTGAGTGGTACGCAACAGAGTTCTTCTCCCAATATGCGCCCTTCAAGGACTGGGTGACCGGTGAAGTCGTGCACAGCACCAACGTCTTCGACGCCTGGGCACTGATGGTCAACCTCAGCCCCAGGCGGGACGCCGAAGTGACCACCACGTTCTTCTACGAGGATGAGCCGCCCAAGGACTTCACCTTCGTCCTGCCAGCAGGCCGCCAGGGACGTCTGCACATGCAGGAGCAGCCGGACAACCTGGGCACGGCCAATCTGCCGCCGGGGTGCAATCCGCGCAGACGGTTCGGCGTGCGCGTGCGCAGCACCGCCCCCATCATCGTCCAGGCCACGGTAGGCGATCGCCTGGCCCACGAGCGCGTGACCAATAGCATGTCCACGTTCCTGTTTCACCCCGGCCCGCTGGGGGACCTGGAGAAGCAGTGGTACTATGTGGACTGCGTCTACATCACGTCTGAGAAATGGCCGTTGGAAGAACGGGAATGGCTGACCATCCTGAACCCGAACCAGGAGCCCGCTCGCTGCACGGTCACCTTCATTCCCGGCGGCGACGTGGACGTGGGGGCCAAGCTTTCCAAGGCCTCGCGGCCTGACCTGAAGCCGGTGGACTACTCCATCACCGTCCCGCCGGAGCGTATCTTGCCGACCGAGCTTTCCACGTGGCCGAAAGTGCTCCCCAACCAGCCCTATGCGGTGTGGGTGCGCAGCGACGTGCCAATCACCGTGCAGGGCATTCGCCACATCTTCGAGCGCGGCAAGTACGAATTCTCGCGGGCCTGGGCGGTACTGGACGCCATGCCCGTCGCGAACGCTGAGGAATGACGCTGCGATTGTCAGACCTGCAGAGGTAGACGGGGTCGTCAACAACCCCTGGATCGGTTGGGGGTTGTGGGCAGGGGGTGGGAAAATGGCATTCGAAACAGCCTTCACGATGGACACTTCGAGCATCAAATATGGCCCCGGCGTCACGCGCGAAGTGGGGTTCGATATGAAGCAGTTGGAGGCCAAACGGGTGATGGTCGTGACCGACCCCCACCTGGCTCACGGCGAGCCGGTCTCGATCGCTCTCGAAGCGCTGCGCGCAGAAGGAGTGGACGCCGTGCTCTTCGACCGGGTGCGCATCGAGCCGACGGACGCCTCGTTCAAGCAAGCCATCCAGTTCGCGACCGACGGGCAGTTCGACGGATACGTCGCCGTGGGCGGTGGTTCCACCATAGACACGGCCAAGGCCGCCAACCTGTATGCCACGTTCCCGGCGGATTTCCTGGCCTACGTCAACCCACCCATCGGCGAGGGCCGCCCGGTGCCGGGGCGGCTGAAACCACTGATCGCCATCCCTACCACGGCCGGCACGGGCAGCGAGACGACCGGGGTGGCGATCTTTGATTTCCTGGAGATGCACGCCAAGACGGGCATCGCCCATCGCGCCCTCCGTCCGGCGATCGGTATCGTGGACCCCGACAACACGCGTACCCTGCCCAGAATGGCGGCAGCGTGTACTGGTTTCGACGTCCTGTGCCACGCGCTGGAAACGCTCACGGCGTTACCATACCACCGGCGCCCCGCTCCCGCCAACCCTGGCCTACGGACTACCTACCAGGGCGCCAACCCCATCAGCGACGTCTGGGCCACCCAGGCCATTCAGATGGTCTCCCGCAGCCTCGTGCGTGCCGTCGAGGACCCTTCCGACGACGAGGCGCGCAGCCAGATGATCCTCGCCTCCTGCTTTGCAGGCATCGGCTTCGGCAACGCGGGCGTCCACCTGCCGCACGGCATGTCGTACCCGGTGGCCGGTATGGTGCGCGATTACGTGCCCGCAGGGTACGTGTCCGATCACCCTATCATCCCGCACGGCCTGGCGGTCGTGCTGAACGCGCCAGCGGTGTTCCGCTTCACCGCGCCGGCCGACCCCCAGCGCCATCTCTACGCCGCCCGCTTGATGGGTGTGGACGTGTCCGGGACGCGGCCGGAAGATGCCGGTGAACTGGTCGCCTCCGCTCTGGTGGACCTGATGCGCCGGACCGGCATGCCCAATGGCCTGAGCGCGGTGGGCTACGGGCCAGGCGACGTGCCTCAACTGGTCGCGGGCACGACGCCACAACAGCGGGTCACCAAACTCTGCCCACGCCCCTTCGACGAAGCGGAACTGGCGCAACTGTTCCTGGACTCTATGCGGTGTTGGTAAGTTGGTAGTTGGTAGATTGGTAGTTGGAAGGAGATGAACCTATGCCATACGGTTATCACGGCAAGATTTTGCGCGTCAACCTCACCACTGGCGAGAGTGCAATCGAGGAACCGGATGGACTGTTCTACCGGACCACCATGGGCGGCTGGAACTTGATCGCCCACTACTTGCTCAAAGAACTCCGGCCCGGGGCAGACCCCCTCGGACCGGAGAACCGGTTGATCTTCGCCACAGGCGTCGTCACCGGCGCACCGGTCGCCGGTGCCGGGCGCAGCCAGGTAGGAGCCAAGTCCCCGCTGACCGGCGGGTTTGGTGAGGCGGACGTCGGCGGCTGGTGGGGGGCAGAACTGACCCAGGCCGGACTCGACGCCATCGTCATCACAGGCCGCGCGGAAAAGCCGGTTTACCTGTGGATCAAGGGTGACGCGGCGGGTGTGCCGGTGGCCGAGATCCGGCCAGCCGAGCATCTGTGGGGAATGCTCACGGCGGATACGCAGGCCGCCCTGCGCCAGGAACTGGGCGAGGCCCGCCTGCGCGTGGCCCAGATTGGCCCGGCTGGCGAGCGACTGTCGCCTATCGCGGCAGTCATGCACGACCTCAACCGGGCCGCCGGTCGCACCGGCATGGGCGCAGTGATGGGATCGAAGAACCTGAAGGCCGTCGCCGTGCGCGGTACGGGCAAGAAAGAGATCGCGGATGCGGAGGCGCTGCGGGCGGTCGCTCGCTGGTACGTCGAGCACTATCCGACCACCTGGGCCGCCGGCCTCCACGACAGTGGGACAGCCAATGGTGTATACCAACACCTCGAGGGCGGATTGCCAACCCACAACTTCCAGCGCGGGACCTTCGACGACGGTTGGGAAAAGATCACCGGCGACCGCATGCGTGACACTATTCTCAAGGATCGCGAGGCCTGCTTCTCCTGCCCGGTGCGCTGCAAGCGGGTCGTAGAAGTCCGGGAGGGGCCATATCTGGTAGATCCCATCTATGGCGGACCGGAGTACGAGTCCATTGGGGCCTTGGGATCGAGTTGTGGTGTGGACGATCTGGCCGCCGTGGCCAGGGCCAACCTACTGTGCAATGCCTACGGGCTGGATACAATCTCGTGCGGCGTGACCATCGCCTGGGCCATGGAGTGCTTCGAGCGTGGCCTGCTCACGGCCCAGGATACTGGCGGCGTCGAACTTCGCTTCGGCGACGCGGCTGCACTCGTGCAAATGGTCGAACTGATGGGGAAACGCGAGGGGTTTGGCCGGCTTCTCAGTGAAGGCTCCCGCCGGGCGGCCAGGGCGATCGGGCGCGGGAGCGAAGCATTCGCCATGCACGTCAAGGGCCTAGAGATCCCCATGCACGAGCCGAGGATCAAGTACGGCCTGGGCGTAGGGTATGCCGTCTCTCCCACCGGAGCCGACCACATGCACAACTTTCACGACGTGGATTTCGCCACGGACGAAGGTATCGCCAGCCTGCGGCCCTTTGGTATCCTGGAGCCACTCAAGTTCGACGACCTGGGGCCGGCCAAGATGCGGCTGGCGGCGACTGCCATAGCGTGGCAAACCGTGCACAATTGTCTCGGTTTCTGCATGTTCGTCTCCAGTTCGTCTGACTGCCTGAAGACAGTAGAGATGGTCAGGGCCATCACCGGGTGGAACACTTCGCTCCACGAACTGCTCAAGGCCGGCGAACGGGCCTATACGATGGCTCGCGCCTTCAACGCCCGCGAGGGACTCACCGCTGCCGACGACCGGCTGCCCACCCGTTTCTTCGAGCCGTTCCGCGAGGGGCCTTCGGCCGGCAATGCCCTGCCGGTGGAAGGATTCGACCGTGCCCGCACCACGTTCTACCAGATGATGGGCTGGAACCCGCAGACAGGAGCTCCCGAGGAGTGGAAACTGCACGAACTGGGCGTGGGCTGGGTGGCCGAAGAACTGCGCCACCTGTGAAGGAGGGTGGAATATGCGAACAGTGCCGCTGGGAAACACGGGTGTCCAGGTGAGCGTGTTTTGCCTGGGAACCATGTACCTGGGCAGCCGCGAGGACGAGGCCACGTCATACCGCCTGCTGGACCAATACGTCGAGGCCGGCGGCTCGTTCCTCGACACCGCCAACACCTACGCCCGCTGGGTGCCCGGCTGCTTGGGCGGCGAAAGCGAGGCGCTGCTGGGGAAGTGGATGCGCGACCGCAAGAACCGCTCGCAAGTGTTCATCGCCACCAAAGTGGGGTTCGGGTATCCGGGCGTCGAGCGGGGGTTACGGGCTCGCCAGATCGAAACGGAGTGCGAGAAGAGCCTCAGGCGCTTGGGAACCGACACCATTGACCTCTACCAGGCCCACGTGGACGACCGGAACGCGCCCATGGAAGAGACCATGGAGGCCTTTGACCGGCTGGTCCGGGCAGGCAAAGTGCGCTTCGTGGGCGCAAGCAACTTTTCGGTGTGGCGATTGGAGGAGGCGCGCTGGGTCAGCCAGACCCACGGCTGGACGCAGTACTGCTCGATCCAGCAGCACTGTTCCTACCTCCGGCCCAGACCTGGCGCGAGCTTCGCTCCGCAGGTTGCGGCGAATGCCGACCTGCTGGACTACTGCCGCGCGCGGGGCCTCACCCTGCTGGCCTATTCCCCCTTGCTGGGCGGTGCCTACACGCGCACTGACCGCTCCTTCCCCGCTCAGTACCAGGGGCCAGACAGCGACGCACGCCTGGCCGTGCTGAACACAATCGCCCGGGAGGTGGGAGCCACTGCCAACCAGGTCGTACTGGCCTGGATGGTACAGAGTGCCCCCCCCGTGATCCCGCTGGTGGCCGCCAGCACGACCGCACAGATGCAAGAGAACCTGGGCGCGCTGGAGGTCACACTCAGCGCTGACCAGATGGCCCGCTTAAATGACGCTGCTGCATAAGCGTTGGAAGACCGGTCAGGTCTGATAGACCTGACCGGTCTTCAGGTTGTCATTCCGAGCGCAGCGAGGAATCTCCTCGCTAAAGGTGACGCTTTGTATAAAGTGAAACTGGCCTCCATCGGCGGCAGCAGCCTGTGTCCGGTAGGATACACCTATCATTGTGAGGATCGCGATGTACTATCCCGAATCACTGATCGCCGAACTGGAGGAACGGGCTCGCCAACTGCGGCTCGATAGCCTCCGCATGATCTACAAGAGAGGGGCCGGCCATCCCGGCGGCTCCCTTTCGGCCGCCGACATCATGGCCGCCCTCTTCTTCCACAAGATGCGCCTGGACCCCCAGCGGCCCGGCTGGCCGGAGCGCGATCGCTTCATCCTCAGCAAGGGGCATGCCAGCGCTACGCTATATGCCGCGCTGGCCCGGCGAGGATTCTTCCCTGCGGAAGACCTGGAGCGCTGGGGAGAATTGGACTGCCACCTGCAGGGCCACCCCGATCGCCTCAAGACGCCAGGGGTAGATATGACCTCGGGCATCCTGGGGCACGGCGTGGCCATCGGCGCGGGTCTGGCCCTGGCCGCCCGCTTAAGTCAAGACCCTAAAGGTTTTCCCAAGCGATTCCTATCGCCACCTTTAGGGTCTCGTTTAGGGTCTCGCGTCTACGTCCTCCTGGGGGATGGGGAGTGCCAGGGGGGCATCGTGTGGGAGGGAGCCATGTGCGCTGCCAAGTACCGCCTGGCCAACCTGACCGCCATCGTGGACTATAACGACGTGCAACTGGATGGCCCCGTCCACGAGATCATGCCGCTCGAGTCCCTGGCGAAAAAGTGGCGCGCCTTCAACTGGGCCACGCTGGAGATCAACGGCCACAACCTGCGCCAGATCCTGGAGGCTCTGGATACCGCTGGTGAAATCCACCACCGCCCCACCGCCATCATTGCCCACACCACCAAGGGCAAGGGGGTGTCATTCATGGAGAACGATGCCACCTGGCATGGCATTCCTCCGGACGACGCCCAGTACGCCCGGGCACTCGCAGAACTGGAAGGGGAGGTGTAGCCATGCTGCGCCAAACGGAAATCTCGATGCGAGAGGGCTATGGGAGGGCACTGGCCGACTATGGCGAGGTCAACCCCGACGTCGTCGTGCTGGATGCGGACACCTCGGCCTCGACGTTGACGTGCTTCTTCGCCCGGCGCTTTCCCGAACGCTTCGTCAACGTCGGCATCGCCGAACCCTGCATGGTGGACGTGGCAGTCGGCCTGGCCCTGGGAGGCAAGATCCCCTTTG
>Ga0315291_10001412_pt1 | contig 32064 bp, 26 predicted proteins | sample YL17G12_20_MG_FD_203070 | JGI IMG/M metagenome (GOLD analysis project Ga0315291, IMG submission 203070) | Sediment microbial communities from Yellowstone Lake, YNP, Wyoming, USA - YL17G12_20 | ecosystem: Environmental > Aquatic > Freshwater > Lake > Sediment | place: USA: Wyoming | collected...
AAGGTTGTTGCCCTTTTGGACCATCTTGAGCACCGTGGCCACATTGTGGCTCCTTCTCCGCTTTCCCCTTCTTTGCCGGACCCAGGCGACCAACCATTTCTTGAGGTTGCTGTTGCTGGTCAGGCGGTATGCCTTGTTACCGGTAATCACGCGCATTTTCCTCGCAGATTATCCCAGGGAGTCAAGGTGTTTTCTCCGAGCGATTTTCTGACTTTTTACAGGAAGCAACTCAGAAGGTAGGCTCAATTTTCGGCTTGTGCGGAACGAGCCGGATTGTTATAATTCTCCGATAATCAAGGAAAATGTGGTTCGGGCTTGATGAATCAAGCCCCTACAATCTTAATTTAGAGCAAGGGAGGTGATACGCATTCAGTCATTCATAAGGATCAACGGGCAAATCAGGGCCAAGATGGTTCGGACCATCGATAAAGACGGCGCGCAGGCGGGAGTACTGCCTATTGATGAAGCACTGGCGCTCGCGAGAACGAGCGGGCTGGATCTCGTGGAGGTTGCTCCAACTATTGACCCGCCCGTCTGCAAGATCATGGATTTCGGCAAGTACCAGTACCAGCAGATGAAGAAGGACCGGGTGGCCAGAAAGAAACAGGTGGGGGGAAGGCTCAAAGAGATAAAATTACGCCCCCGGATCGAGGTTCACGACTACAACGTCAAACTCAGGCAATGCAGGGAGTTTCTGGAGAAGGGGTGCAAGCTCAGGATCCGGCTCGTGTATCGGGGCAGAGAACTTGCCCACGTGGAACTGGGCACCAACCTCCTCAAGCGCCTCGGGGAGGATTTGAAGGATGTCGGCCACGTCGAGGTGCCGGCCAAGAATTTCGGCAAAAACGTGGTGATGATGTTCGGACCGCAGAAGGGGGCAAAGGCGCACCCCGCGGTTGAACAGAAGAAAGGCATAGGAGATGCCAAAACTGAAGACAAGCCGCTCGGCAGCGAAAAGGTTTAAGATAACGAAGAGCGGAAAAATTAGGAAAAAACAGGCGGGCGTCAGCCATATCCTCACCAAAAAGAGCCGCAATCGAAAGAGGAAGCTCAGGGGCACGAACATCCTGAGCGCCACGGAGACGAGGATGGTGAAGAGGGCGCTGCCGTACGGCTGAACCGGGGTTGTCCATCAGGCGCGGCGGGCCACACGTTTCATCAAAAAGCATTCTATGAGAGGAGGACCAATTGGTTAAAGTATCTAAGGCCCCGGCTTCACGAGAGAGGAGAAGGAGGATTCTCAAGCGGGCGAAGGGATACCGGAGCGCGCGCGGGAGCCTGATCCGTCTGGCGACGGAAGCTGTGGAGCGGGGACTCGCATATGCATACCGTGACCGCAAGGTGAGGAAGAGGGATTTCCGGAACCTGTGGATCACCCGCATCGGAGCGGCGTGCAAGGCTGAAGGGTTCTCATATTCACGGTTCATTGATGGATTGAAGAGGGCCAAGGTCAGTCTCAACCGGAAGATCCTTGCCGACCTCGCGGTGCGCGACAGGGCGGTGTTTCAGGAATTGGTGAGGGTGGCTAAACAACAGGGATAAGGGATTAGGGATAAGGGGGTAGGGAGTAAGGAACAGAAGCGAATAAATAGTGGCATCAGGGCACAAGAGGGAATACGATGGAGAGGATCTGCTCCGTTTCCTATAGAGATTGGTCAGCTGCGAGCGCGTCTGGCGGTGTGTGTAGATACAAGCTCCCTGATTAGCTCCATGCCGGCCGCGTCCTCGGCCCGCATGCCCTCAGCCGTTATTTCTCCCATCTTCTGCCTGCCCTGGTTCTTTCAAAGTCCTGGAACAGGATGCACGCAGATACACACAGACAGGAATACCCGCAGTACTCATCCGTGTTAATCTGTGTTCATCTGTGGTTATAAATTAAGTTACGCGGCGCAGTGGAGGCGCACGACCCCGTATGAGAGATAAGCTGGAGTCGCTGGGCGCTGAGGCACGTCACCTGATCGAGGAATGCTCCTCGCGAGAGCTTCTTGACGCGTTGCGGGTCAGGTTTCTCGGGCGGAAGGGCGAGCTCACCGCCATGCTCCGCGGCCTGGGGGTGCTCCCGGCCGAGCAGCGCCCCCTGGCCGGCCAGGCAATCAACAATCTCAAGGCCGACATCCAGGCGAGGATTCATGCCCGACTCACTGTGCTCCGGCAGAAAGAGGAGCAACAGGAGTTCGCGCAAGAAACGGTTGATGTGACGCTCCCCGGTGTTCTGCATGTCCGCGGCGCGCGGCACCCGATCTCACTGGTGATGTCCCGAATGACGGACATATTCACCGGATTGGGGTTCGTCGTGGAAGAAGGGCCTGAAGCGGAGACAGATTACTACAATTTCGGCGCATTGAACTTCCCGCCCGAGCACCCCGCGAAAGACATGCAGGCCACGCTCTACATCACGGATGAGCTCCTCATGCGCACGCACACCTCTCCCGTTCAGATCAGGGTCATGCAGCGCCAGAAGCCCCCGCTCCGCTGCATCATGCCGGGGCGCGTGTACCGCTGTGACAGCGATGTCTCTCATTCTCCCGTGTTCCACCAGGTCGAGGGATTGCTTGTCGGAGAGGATGTGACCTTCGGCGACCTCAAGGGGGTTCTGGCTTTCTTCGTGCAGAAGATGTTTGGGCTGGGAACGAGGATGCGCTTTCGACCGAGCTTCTTTCCCTTCACAGAACCCAGCGCGGAGATTGATATATCCTGCGTCATCTGCTCCGGGAAGGGCTGCAGAGTCTGCAAGGAAACCGGGTGGGTGGAAATTCTCGGCGCCGGCATGGTACACCCCGCGGTCTTTGAAGCCGTCGGGTATGATTCCGATAAATACACCGGTTATGCATTCGGCATGGGGGTCGAGCGGATTGCCATGCTCAAATACCGGATCGACGACATCAGGCTTTTCTACGAAAATGACGTCAGGTTTCTACAGCAATTTAAATGATAGATTTTCACCACGGAGTCGCGGAGCGCACAGAGATAACGTTAGGAACATAAAAGAACAACCAAATTGGTTTTCCCGATGCTCCGTGTTCTCCGTGGTGAAAACAACACTATGAAGATTTCTTTTAACTGGCTCAGAGAGTATGTGGACTGCCCGCTCAGCCCGGAAGAGCTGGCCGAACGGCTGACCATGAACGGCATCGAGGTGGAGGCGGTCACGAGACTCGCGCCCGAACTCAAGGGCATTGTCGTGGGGAAGGTCCTCAGTGTTGAGCCGCACCCCCGTGCGGATCGACTCTCGATCTGCCGGGTGAGCGATGGGGCGAGAGAGTTCGGGATCGTGTGCGGCGCAAAAAATGTGAAGGCGGGGGATGCAGCCCCTCTGGCGCGCGTGGGGGTCACGCTGCCCAACGGGACAACCATACGCCAGGCAACGCTCCGGGGGATCGTTTCGGAGGGCATGCTCTGCTCCGAGAGGGAGCTCGGGCTCGGCGAAGACGCCGAGGGGATCATGATCCTTCCCCCGCGGTCAACGCCCGGCCAGGAACTCTCCGGGGCGCTCCGGCTCAACGACTGCATCCTCGACGTCAATGTGATGCCGAACCGCCCTGACTGCCTCAGCGTGATCGGCGTGGCCCGTGAGGCAGCGGCGATCCTGAAAAAACCGCTCATACTGCCCCGCTATCGGCTGAAAGAGAATGGAACGCGCGCGTCTTCTCATGTGAGCGTGAGCGTTGAGGACGGCGCCCTCTGCCCGCGCTACTGCGCCCGTGTCGTCGGGAATGTCACCGTCGGGCCTTCTCCCTTCTGGCTGCGAAACAGGCTGGGGGCGGTGGGAGTGAGGACCGTTAATCTGATTGTGGACGTGACAAACTATGCGCTCATGGAACGCGGGCAGCCGCTGCACGCGTTTGACCTCGGTAAAGTCCAGGGGGGCCGGATCATCGTGCGGCGGGCGCGCCGGGGAGAGAAGATCGTCACCATTGATGGGAGGGAGCGTGAGCTCGATGAGGAGATGCTCGTCATCGCCGATTCGAAGGCCGCCCTTGCGGTCGCGGGCATCATGGGAGGGCTCCGCAGCGAGGTCGGCAAGGAGACGCGGGAGATCCTCCTCGAGAGCGCGTACTTCAGACCGCAATCCATACGCCGCACCTCACAGAGGCTCAATCTCTCGAGCGAGTCGTCCTACAGGTTTGAGAGGGGAGTGGATTACCATGGCCTTGTCCCGGCGCTGGACAGGGCCGCACAGCTCATCTCCGCGATGGGCGCGGGCGAGCCCTGCACGGGCGTCGTCGGTCGAAAATCGGCCGCATGGCGCGCGAGGAAAGTGGCGCTCCGCATGCCGAGATTGAATGCCGTCCTCGGCACGAAATTATCGAAAGGGAGGGTGAGGGGTTACCTCGAGCGCCTGGATATGGCTGTCAGGGAACGGGGGAAGAAGGTCCTGGAGGTTTCACCTCCTTCGTGCCGTGTTGACCTGTGCAGGGAAATTGACCTGATCGAGGAAGTGGCCCGCATAGAAGGGTATGACAGGATCAGTCCTGTGCCGCCGGTCGGAATTGTGCCAGGGGGGGTGGGTGACCCCCGCACCGTGGGGCGGGAGAAGGTGAGAGAAGTGCTCTGCTCGCTCGGCTTCTCAGAGGCGATCTGCCTCAGCTTTGTGGGGCTCGCCGAGATGGACCGGTTGATGTGGGCTAAGGATGAACCACTCCGCCATGCGGTGAAGCTCAGGAATCCCGTGAGCGAGGAGTTCGCCTATCTGAGAACCAGCATGCTCCCGCCGCTCATGCGGTGCCTGTCGCTCAACGCGAGTCGCGGCAATAACGATGTGCTGCTGTTTGAACTGGGGACGGTGTTTACCCCGCGCGCGGATGGAGAACCGCCCCTCGAAAGGGAGAAGCTCGCCCTCGCCGCAATGGGGCTGAGCGGGATCCGGTCCTGGCGTGGCCGGGCGGCCGAAATGGATTTCTTCTACCTCAAGGGTGTCATGGAAAATATGCTCACGGGAGCGGACATGGGGATCTCCGCAGCGCGTGCTTCGTTGCCGAGCTGCCATCCGGGCAGGTCGGCGGTGCTCCATCGGAATGGTCTGCAGTGGGGCTGGATCGGCGAGATCCATCCGCGAGTGGCCGAGGCATACGGCATCAAAGCTCCTGTCATCTTCGCGGAGGTTGACCCCGCGGCCCTTTACGCGGCACTGCTCGTGGAGCGGGTGTACCAGCCGCTGCCACGATTCCCTTCCGTGAAGAGGGATATCGCACTCATCGCTGATGAACACGCCGAGGCAGCGGGGGTGCTCGCGACCGTGCGGAGCGCAGTCCCCGGACTTATAGAGGCCGTTGAGCTCTTCGATCTGTTCAAGGGACACCAGATTCCCTCGGGCAAGAAGGGGCTCGCCATCTCTATCACGCTGCGTCCGCAGGAATCAACGCTGCGGGAGGAAGAGATTGAAGCGGCGATGGAGAAAATCCGAACGACGTTGAAAAAAGCCGGTTGCATGATAAGAGAATCGTAATTCGTCGTTCGTACTTCGTAAATCGTTACCACTAACGATATGCGAACTACGAATGACGAACGACGATATACGGCATTTTCGATTTGGGGCATGGAAAATGGATTTATTTGATACGACGGCACAGGACACGACTCACGCCCACATCCCACTCGCGGCGAGGATGCGGCCGCGGACGCTGGAGGAGTTCGAGGGGCAGACGCACATCATCGGCAAGGGGAAGCTCCTCTCCCGGGCGATCGGATCAGACCGTATCGGTTCCATCATCCTCTGGGGGCCGCCCGGCACAGGGAAAACCACGCTCGCCGAGGTCATCGCCAACGCGACGCACAGTTGCTTTGAGAGCATGAGCGCCGTCATGGCAAACGTGGACACCCTGCGCAGGGCCATCTACAGCGCCGAGAACCGCCTGCGGGAGAGGGGCGAGAAGACCATCGTTTTCATAGATGAGATCCACCGCTTCAACAAGGCGCAGCAGGACGTGCTCCTCCCGCACGTCGAGAGAGCAACCATCTCTCTTATCGGGGCGACCACGCACAACCCGTGCTTCTATGTCAATGCCCCGCTGCTCTCGCGCTCCCTCCTCTTCGAGCTGCACCCCCTGGGGAGGGAGGAGCTGCGCGCCATCATCGCGCGCGCGCTCGCTGACCCAGAGCGGGGGCTGGGGAAGATATCGGTGGTTATCGATGATTCCGCCGTGGAGCATATTCTCTCGATATGCGACGGCGACGCGCGCAGGGCGCTCAATGCGGCGGAGCGGGCGGTGCTCACCACGCCGCCGGAAAAGGACGGCTCCGTCCATATTACCCTGGACGTGGCCGAGGGCTCTGTCCAGAGCAAGGCGGTGGTCTATGACAGGGACGAGGATGGACACTACGATACGATTTCAGCGTTCATCAAGAGCATGCGCGGGTGCGACCCCGACGCGGCCCTCTACTGGATGGCGAAGATGATCCACGCCGGAGAGGACCCGCGGTTCATCGCCAGGAGGATCATCATCTGCGCCGCTGAGGACGTGGGCAATGCCGACCCCCATGCCCTCCTCATAGCGACGGCTGCGATGCAGGCGGTCGAGTTTGTCGGGATGCCCGAGGCGAGAATCCCGCTCGCACAGGCCGCCATCTACGTTGCCTGCGCCCCCAAGAGCAACGCCTCGTACAGTGGCATTGAAAAAGCCCTTGAAGCGGTTCGCACGCGCCCCACCATGGAGGTCCCTGACGCCGTCAAAGGCACGGGCTACGCGGGCGCCGGACGGCTCGGGCGCGGGAAGGGTTACACGTATGCACACGGTCCCCAGAGTCTCACGGGCGCCCCTGACCTCACCCCTGAGCCCGTCCGCTTTTACACACCGTGGGCAAGTGGCTACGAGAGCGTGATCAAAAGGAGATTGGAGTTGTGGCGCCGGAAGAAGAGGGGCAGTGTTGAGGCCGGGGCGAATGCAGCAGGGAAGAGGCATTGACGAGAAGGGCCGGATCCGATCGGAGCTATTGAAGAAGAGAAACAGCCTTCCGCCGGACGAGCGCCGACAACTCAGCGAGCGGATTGCGAATGCGCTGAGGGGCCTTGACGAGTTCCATGAGGCGCAATGGATCATGTTGTATGTGGCGATCAGGGGAGAGGTGGAAACGGAGGGGCTGATACGGGAATGCATCGCGAGGGGGAAGATGGTGAGCGTTCCGTGTTGCGACCCCGCGAGCGGGCGCATCAGCGCGGCTGCGCTCAGGGATTTTGACCGGGACCTGGCGCCTGGATGCTACGGGATCCCCGAGCCGATCAGGGAGCGGAGAGAGGCAGTCGCTGCAGCGGATGTTGACCTCGTCATCGTCCCCGGCGTCGGATTCGATTGGTGGGGGATACGGCTGGGGTGGGGCAAAGGCTACTACGATTCCTTTCTTGCCGGCGACGCCGCGCGGGCGGTGAAAATCGGCCTCGCGTACGAAGCGCAGCTGCTGCCGTTCATCCAGCCGGGCGGCCGTGATGTTGCCATGGACACAATTGTCACCGAGGAGAGAGTGATTGATTGCAGGAAGATGCGGAGCAGCATACAACAGCAATAAGGATTAAGGCCTAAGTAGTAGGCTCTTATGGGGTTACTACTTAGTGCGTATCGCTTAATCCTTTCTCAATAGGGGAGGATAATAAACATGATTGCGTTTCTGAAAGAGCAGTTCCTCGCCCTGACCATCCTCGCCGCCGCGGCCGGTGCATGCGCCGGCTACTTTGCCCGGCGCGTCCTGGCTGATAAGAGGCTTTCAGATGCCGGTGCCCAGGCGAAAAAGATTCTCGAGGATGCAGAGCGCGAAGCGAATAACAAGCGCAGGGAAGCGGAGATATACGCGAAGGACGAGCTGCACAAGTCACGCGCTGAGTTTGATCGTGAAACCAAGGACAGGCGGAAGGAGCTGGCCGGCCTGGAGCTGCGCGTCACGCAAAAAGAGGAGAACCTCGAGCGCAAGGTGGCGCTGCTGGAAAAGAAAGAGCAGATGTTAGCCAGGCTCGAGCGTGAGCGAGAGGCCCATGCGCGAGCCCTGGAGCAGAAACAGAAAGAGCTCGACGTCGTGCTGGAGGAGGAGAGGAAGCGGTTGCAGAAAGTGGCGGGCCTGAGCCGCGACGAGGCCAAGCAGCTGCTCCTCAACAAGCTCGAAGACGAAATCAGGCGCGACGCCGCGGCGATGGCGCGCCGCATCGAGGAGGAGGCAAAGGAAACGGCCGACAAGCAGGCGAAAAAGATCATCTCGCTGGCAATCCAGCGATACGCGGCGGACCATGTTGCAGAGATGACGGTGACGAGCGTCCCCCTCCCCAACGATGAGATGAAGGGTCGGATCATCGGACGCGAGGGCCGGAACATCCGCGCCATCGAAGCCGCCACCGGCGTCGATGTCATCATTGATGACACGCCGGGCGCGGTTGCCCTTTCCAGCTTCGATCCGATACGCAAGGAGATCGCGCGGATCACGCTGGAGCGGCTGATCGCGGACGGCCGGATTCACCCCGCGCGAATCGAGGAGATCGTGGAGAAGGTAAAAAAGGAGATGGAGGACACCATCCGGGAGACCGGCAAGCAGGCCGCGTTCGATCTGGGCATCCACGATCTGCACCCCGAGCTCATCAGGTTGCTCGGACGGCTCAAATTCCGGAGCAGCTACGGCCAGAACGTGCTCCAGCACTCCAAGGAGGTGGCCTGCGTGATGGGGATCATGGCCGCCGAGCTCCAGCACGATATCCAGGCCGCCAAGCGGATCGGGCTTCTCCATGATATCGGCAAGGCGGTTGACCATGAGGTGGAAGGGGCGCACGCGGTGATCGGGGCTGACATCGCGAAGAAATACGGTGAGGTTCCCGAGGTCGTCCACGCGATCGCGGCGCACCACAATGACGTGGAGCCCACGTCGATCTACGCGGTGCTCGCCTCCGCAGGCGATGCGATATCGGCGGCCAGGCCGGGAGCGCGTTCAGAAACGCTCGAGGCGTACATCAAGCGGCTGGAGAACCTCGAGAAGATCGCGATGGCGTCCCGAGGGGTCCACCACGCCTACGCCATCCAGGCGGGGCGCGAAATCCGGGTCATGGTCGAGCCGGACAAGATTGACGACAACCAGGCCGTGCAGATCGCGCGTGATATCACCAAGAAGATCCAGGATGAGCTTGAGTATCCCGGCCAGGTCAAGGTGGTGGTCGTCAGGGAAACGCGGGCCGTGGAATACGCAAAATAACACGAGACGGCGAGCCGGAGATTCGGCGAGCCGGCGAAAATAATCGCCGATTCGCCGTTTCGCCCCCTCTCCGGCTCGATCGGCTAGTTATATGATTACTATCCTGATGTGCGGCGACATTGTCGGGAAGCCGGGGAGAACGGCGGTGCGGGAACTGCTCCCGCTTCTTAGAAAACGCCACTCCGTTGACCTGGTCATTGCCAACGCCGAAAATGCAGCCGGCGGATCCGGGCTCACCCCTGACACGGTGAGCGAGCTCATCTCCTCGGGTGTACAGGTGCTCACCTCGGGCGACCATATCTGGAAGAACAAGGCCGTGTATGAGATCATCGGGAGAGAAGAGCGGCTCCTGCGCCCCGCAAACTATCCTGCGGAGGTGCCGGGGCGCGGGAGCGTGGTGGTCGCCATCGGGAGCGGAGTGAGGGTAGGGGTGATCAACCTGCTCGGCCGCGTTTTCATGAAGCCGGCTGAATGCCCTTTCGCCGTCGCCGTGAGGGAGCGTGACGCGATTCGAGCGGAGACCCCCCTCATCGTGGTCGATATCCACGCCGAGGCGACATCGGAGAAGATTGCCATGGGGCGTTATCTCGATGGGAAGGTGACGGCGGTGCTCGGCACGCACACGCACGTTCAGACCGCCGACGAACAGATCTTTCCCGGAGGGACCGCGTACATCACCGACGTGGGAATGACCGGCCCCACTGTGTCCATTCTGGGGAGGGAGATCGATCCGGTGGTCAGGCACTTCCTCACGCAGATGCCCGAGCGGTTTGATGTGGCGAGTGAGGGAGTCGAGTTCCAGGGCGTGCTCATGCGGGCGGACGAGCAAACGGGCAGGGCAGTGGGGATTGAGAGGATACGGGAGAAACTTGAAGACAAATACCAAATGACAAATACCAAATGACAAATGCGGAGGTTTTGGTGTTTGAATTTTGTATTTTGGATTTGTTTTGACATTTGAATTTTGTCATTTGGATTTGTTTTGTCATTTGAATTTTGTCATTTGTCATTTTTGAGTAGGGGGGTATGCAATGCCTCAGCCGACGGGCAAGAAAATCTATAGCGTCAGCGAGCTCACCCGAGAGATCAAGGTGCTCCTGGAGGGGCGATTCCCCGGCGTGTGGGTTGAGGGAGAGATCTCGAACATCCGCAAACCGGGCTCGGGCCACATCTACTTCACGCTCAAGGATGAGGGGAGCCAGCTCCAGGCGGTGCTCTATCGCTCTCAGCTCGCACGGAATAGATTTGATCTGAAGGATGGATTACAGGTAATCGCGTTTGGTGACGTTTCCGTCTATGCGAAGGGGGGGCGCTACCAGCTCACCGTTGCCGAGATCGAGCCCAGAGGGCTCGGCGCCCTCCAGCTCGCCTTCGAGCAGCTCAAGCAGCGCCTGGCCCAGGAGGGTTTCTTCGCCCCCGAGAGGAAAAAGCCTATTCCCCTCCTGCCGGAGCGGATAGGGATTGTCACCTCGCCCACGGGCGCTGCCATACGGGACATCCTCACCGTGATAGAGCGCCGTTTCGCCAACGTGCGTATTCTCATCAGCCCGGTGCGCGTGCAGGGGGAAACGGCTGCGGGAGAAATTGCAGCGGCGATTGATGGATTCAACGTGCGCGCCGACGTGGACGTGATCATTGTCACGCGCGGGGGAGGTTCGCTGGAAGACCTCTGGGCCTTCAACGAGGAAGCGGTCGCACGGGCCATCGCCCGTTCGCGCATACCGGTGATCTCGGCTGTCGGGCACGAGATCGATTTCACCATTTCAGATTTTGTCGCTGATCTCCGGGTGCCGACCCCCTCGGCCGCTGCTGAACTGGTGATTGCCAAGAAGTCAGAATTGCAGGGGACGATAGAAACGCTCTCCTCGAAAATCTCATCGGCCATCGGGGAGAGGATATCATCCCTGCGTAACCGGTTGCGGCTCTGTGAGCAGAGCTACGTGTTTCAGGCCCCACGCAACATGGTGCGCCAGCACCAGCAGCTGCTGGATGAACTTGAAAGCAGGCTCCAGAGGTCGTTCCGCCATGCGATCAAGCTCATCCGCAACCGGCTGGGCGCGGTCGCGGGGAAACTGGAGAGCCTCAGTCCGCTCGCGATACTCGCGCGCGGGTATAGCGTGATAGTGAGGGAGAGGGATGGCGCCGTCGTGAGCGCGGCCGCCCATGTGACTCGCGGCGATATTGTGCGCGCCCGCCTTCACCGCGGAGGTTTCACCGCCTCGGTGATGGAGATAGCGGATTCCGCTGACAGCGTGTGATGCATAACCATAGATGAACACGGAAAACCAGTAACCAGAAACCAGTAACCAGAAACTGTTGTAGAGGTGCCCATGACAAAGGACAAAAAGCCCGCATTCGAGGCCGCGCTCAAGCGGCTGGAAGAGATCGTCGCCCTGATGGAGGATGAGCATACCCCTCTGGAAGAGGCGCTCCAGCGCTATGAGGAAGGGGTCAAGCTCGCCAGGTTCTGCGCGCAGACGCTGGATGCAGCGGAGAAAAAGATAGAGATCCTGAGCACGGCGGCCGATGGCCAGACCACTGCCGTGCCATTTGCCGGTGCCGAGAGCGGTGAAGCTTCTGATGAGCGTCCAGTTCCTCCCGCAAAGCGGCGCTCCTCATCCCCACGCGCAGAGGAGCGGAACGAGGGGGAGACGCTTCTTTTTTAAGCAGGTGCTGATGCATACCAGAGTTATCTGATTGTGCGGCAGGAGTGGTCATCCCCGTCCCGCTAAGCGGGAGGGATCCAGCGCCGGATCTATTTAAACTTGATTCCTGGCAACGGGTTGCAACTTCGTTCAGAATAGTCGAAATATTTTGGAACAATGAGGAGCCGCGTGCACGAATGGGACGTTACCTGGATCAGATCGAGTCGCCGGAAGATCTTAAAGCCTTGAGCATTGCCCAGCTTGAATCTCTCGCGCAGGAGGTCCGCGAGCGGCTCATCAGCGTGGTATCGGTCACCGGCGGGCACCTCGCCTCGAGCCTTGGCGCCGTCGAGCTTGCGATCGCGATCCACTACGTATTCAATTGCCCACACGACAAGATTGTCTGGGATGTGGGCCATCAGGCGTACGCGCACAAGATTCTGACGGGGAGGGATAAGGCATTCCCGTCATTGCGCAGGGCAGGCGGTCTGTGCGGCTTCCCCCGGCGCTCTGAGAGCGAATACGACTCTTTTGGCGCGGGGCACGCGAGCACCGCTGTCTCTGCAGCGATGGGCATGGCCGCCGCGCGCGATGCCCGCGGGGGGGATGAGAAGATCATCGCCGTCATCGGCGATGGCTCGCTCACGGGGGGGCTCTGCTACGAGGGCTTCAATAACGCCGGGCACCGGGCAAAAAAACTCATCGTTGTTCTCAACGACAATGAGATGTCCATATCACGGAACGTGGGGGCGATCTCTGCCTATCTGAATAAGGTTATCACCTCGCCCACATATAACCGGGTGAAGAGTGATATGCAGATGATGGTAAAAAGCATACCCGCGATCGGCCAGCGGATGTTTGAGACGGCGCGCCGGCTCGAGGAGGGCCTGAAGAACCTCGTCGCGCCGGGCATCATTTTTGAAGAGCTGGGGTTCCGTTATTTCGGCCCGATAGACGGCCACGACATCCCGAAGCTGGTCGCGATCCTGGGTCGGCTGGCGGAGATCGAGCAGCCGGTCCTCCTGCACGTCCTTACCCGAAAAGGAAAAGGATATATGCACGCGGAACAGCACCCCGAATACTTTCACGGGACGAGCCCTTTTAACATCAGCACGGGCAGACCCAAAAAGGAGAGTGCGGGGGCGACCTACTCTGAGATATTCGGGAACACGCTGGTTGAGCTGGCGCGCAAGGACCCGGCAATCTTTGCCATCACCGCCGCGATGGCATCAGGAACGGGCCTCGACCAGTTCGCGCAAGAGTTCCCGGACCGCTTCTTTGACGTGGGCATCGCCGAGGAGCACGCCGTGGTATTCGCGGCGGGATTGGCCGCGAGCGGCTGCACGCCCGTGGTCGCCGCGTACGCAACCTTTCTGCAGCGCGCCTATGATCAGATCGTCCACGATGTCTGCCTGCAGCAGCTCCCGGTGGTGTTTGCCGTTGACCGAGGGGGGATCGTCGGCGCTGACGGCGCGACGCATTCAGGCCAGTTCGCATTGTCCTATCTGAGGCATATCCCGAATCTTGTGCTCATGGAGCCTGCGGACGCGGGCGAGCTGGTAGGGATGCTCAGGGGAGCGCTCGAGTGGGGCAAGCCAGTCGTAATTGTGTATCCCAAGGCCTCCGCCGGCGGCCAGCCCGAGCATGTTTCGGGAGAGAATATCGTGTTCGGCAAGGCGCGCGCAGTGAGCGAGGGGGATGATATCGCGCTCATCGCGGTTGGGCCCATGGTGCAAACTGCCAAAGAAGTGGCGAGCAGGATCGCGAAGAGGGGGATCCACGCCACGGTCATCAATGCGAGGTTTGTCAAGCCCCTCGATGCAGAGGCAATCATCGCTGCGGCAAGGCGCACCGGCCACCTTGTCACGCTCGAGGAAAACGCACTGCAGGGGGGCTTCGGGAGTGCGGTGCTCGAACTCATGGCCGAGAGGGGACTCCCGGGGGTGGGGGTCCTGTGTATCGGCATCGGGGATTGTTACGTGGAGCAGGGGGGCCGGGAGGAAATAAAAGCGGCGCTCGGACTTGACGTAGATTCGATTGCGCGTAGGGTCGTCGCATGGTACAAAGGGTTGAAAGTTGAACGCAAACCAAGAACTAGAACTTTATGAAAAACAACCATAACGTTTTCACCACGGATCAAGGTTTTGCCGCGGATTGGCGCGGATGAACGCGGATGAAGTAATGTTCCACTTATTGGGGCGCGGAGAGCACGGAGATTGTTACAGCAGCAACAACAGTATCTCCTTCTAGAAACTAGAAACGAGAAACTGTCTGTTTTATCTGTGTGTATCTGTGTTCATCTGTGGTTAAAATCAATCCGCGGTTAAACTCTTGAACTTCTCTGTGTTCTCCGTGCTTCCTGCCTACGCCGGAGCGCTTCGCGCAGGCAGGCTCTGTGTCCTCCGTGGTAAAACAGTGAAGGTTCCTGGCGAAAATGGGGAAACTCCAGAATAAAGTGAGGCTCGACAGGCTCCTCGTGGAGCGGGGCTTCTTCCCTACCGGGGAAAAAGCCCGTCGCGCGATCATGGCGGGGGAGGTCAGGGTTGACGGCCAACGTGCGGATAAGCCGGGGAAAGCGGTGAAATCGGATTGCCTGATCTCGGTGCTGAACAGGTATCACTATGTCGGGAGGGGAGGGGAGAAGCTCGCGGCGGCGTTGCGAACATTCGGCATCTCGGTCTCCAAAAAGAAATGCCTGGACATCGGGGCTTCAACCGGGGGGTTTACGGACTGCCTCCTGCGGGCGGGCGCTGCCGCGGTGGTCGCCGTTGATGTCGGCCGCGGTCAGCTGGCGCAGCGTCTGCGCGAGGATCCCCGCGTCACCGTCCTCGATCGCACCAACGCTCGGTACCTCGCAAAGAGCCATCTGCCGTACGAGCCGGAACTGGTGACGATCGATGTGTCATTCATATCGCTCGATAAGATTATTCCTGCGGTGCTGGAGATCATTGGCCCGGAGGCGGAGCTGGTGGCGCTCATCAAGCCGCAGTTTGAGGCGGGGAGAAAGGATGTGGGACGCGGGGGCGTGGTCAGAGACGGGCGGGTGCACGCGAGCGTGATCTGGAGTGTGTGCGAGATGTGCGAAGCGAACGGCCTGGTCATCCGCGGCCTGATGGAATCCCCCCTCCGGGGCCCCGCGGGGAACAAGGAGTTCTTCGTCTATGCCGGGAAATCCTGAAACCATGTCCACTCACCACCGCAAGAAAATGGAAACGGTCGCGCTTATAGTTAATATATTGAAAAAAGATGCGCGCGCCGCGCTCGGGGAGCTGGTCCCCTTTTTGAAGGGGAGCGGGATCGCCGTGATCGCTGATCTGGAAACGGCGGAGTTCATCGGCGATGCAAAAATCGGGCGGGGCGCGGAGGCCATGAGGTCCGAGGCTGATCTCCTGGTGGCGGTGGGGGGCGATGGGACCGTGCTCAAGGCGGCGCGCATGCTCGAGGGGGCTCGAATCCCTCTCATGGGAATCAATCTTGGCGGGCTCGGTTTTCTCACCGCAACTAACCTTGGCGGCGCACGGGAGCTCCTGGAAAGGGCCTTGAGTGGCGATTACAAAGCCGAAGAGAGATTGCTGCTTAAGGTGGCGCTCAAGAGGAAGGGACGTGAGCTCTTCAGCCATGTGGTGCTCAATGACGTCGTGATTGCCAGGGGGACTCTATCGAGGCTCATCGCGCTTGACGCATTTGTCGATGACGAATACCTCGTCACGTACAGTTCGGACGGCCTGATCGTATCGAGCCCCACGGGTTCGACGGCGTATTCCCTTTCTGCCGGCGGCCCCCTTGTAGCCCCGGATACGGATGCTATAATAATTGCGCCCATATGCCCTCACATGCTCACCAACAGGCCGCTCATCGTTCCGGGCAGGAAAAGGGTGCGGATTGTGGTGTCAGCAACGGCGCGGGACAGCACGCTGACCCTCGATGGCCAGGTCAGGGAAATGCTCCAGGGCGGCGATGAGGTTACGGTCGAGAGATGCGATACAAAACTGAGGTTGGTGGTTTCTGCCGAGAAGAGCTACTTCCAGCTTCTCAGGGAAAAGTTGCACTGGGGAGGGCGCGCGCTCCATGGCTAAGGTCACCATAGAACGGCAGCGATGCAAGGGCTGCGGGCTCTGTGTCGAGGCATGCCCGCAGGGTGTCATTCTGATGTCGAAATCCCTTAACGACAAGGGCGTGCATTTCGCCCAGCCCGCGCGGCTTGAGGACTGCACCGGGTGCGCCCTCTGCGCGACGATGTGTCCCGAGGTGGTCATTGAGGTGGAGAAGTAAAGAAAGTCAAAAGGCAAAACGCAAAAGGCAAAAGTACAGTGCTAAAGCTAAACCGTTTTTAACTTTTGAGTTTTGACTTGTGGTTTTGACTTTTTACTTTTGACTTATCATTCATGAGTACAAAAAAATTGATGTGTGGAAACGAGGCGCTCGCGGAAGCCGCAATCATGGCGGGGTGCCGCTGCTACTTCGGCTACCCGATCACACCCCAGAACGAAGTTACCAGCTACATGTCCCGTCGCATGCCTGAGGTGGGAGGGCAGTTTGTCCAGAGCGAGAGCGAGGTGGCGGCCATCAACATGGTCTTCGGGGCAGCGGTGGTGGGAGCGCGCGCGATCACCTCTTCCTCGAGCCCGGGGATCAGCCTCATGCAGGAGGGGATCTCCTACCTCGCGGGCAACGAGCTGCCGGCGGTCATTGTGAATATCATGCGTGGCGGGCCGGGCCTCGGCAACATCGGCCCGAGCCAGGCCGACTATTTCCAGGCGACGCGCGGCGGAGGACATGGCGACTACCACACCCCCGTCCTCGCCCCCGCGAGCGTTCAGGAGCTGGTGGACCACGTCTTTCTGGCGTTTGACATTGCCGACAGGTATCGCAATCCCGTGCTCATTCTTGGAGACGGCGTGCTCGGCCAGATCGTCGAGCCCGTGGAGATCGGGCCTCGGGAGGAGAGTGATCTTCCGAACAAAGAGTGGGCGCTCACCGGCTGCCGCGGCCGCGGCCCGAACAAGATCAGATCGCTCGTCCTCGGCGAGAATGAGCTCCTCAAGCATAACCATGCGCTCCAGGCGAAATACCGGATGATCGAACAGAAGGAGATCAGGTACGAGAATGTGGAAACGGCGGGCGCGGAGATACTCCTGGTGGCGTATGGCACGCCATCCCGCACCTGTCGTGCGGTGTTAAAGAAGTTCCGGAGCGAAGGTTACCGGATCGGCCTTTTCAGGCCGATCACCCTCTGGCCATTCCCGTATGAGGCCCTTGCAGGGGCCGCACGTGCTACCCGCGCGGTGCTGGTGGTTGAAATGAGCGCCGGTCAGCTGGTCCAGGATGTGCGGCTCGCCCTCCATGACGACCAGAAGGTCGTATTGCTCGGCAAACCAGGCGGCGAGGTGATCCAGACGTCAGAGGTTGAAGCCGAGGTCGAGAAGCTGGTTGCGCTCCATAATTTGAAGAGGCGGTAGGGGAGAGAGATCAAGCTATCGAGCTATCAAGCTATCGAGCTATAGGGAGATCGAGCAATTATGAAGAAAATATTCTCCAGGCCGAACAGTTTAAAAGATGTCGAGACACACTACTGCGGCGGATGCGGCCACGGCATTGTGCACCGTTTGATCGCCGAGGCGGTGGATGAGCTGGACATCCGGGAGAGGATTGTGGGCATTGCTCCTGTGGGGTGCGCGGTGCTCGCCTACGACTATTTCAATTTCGACGTGACCGAGGCGGCGCATGGCAGGGCGCCCGCGGTCGCCACGGGGATAAAGAGGGCCCGGCCCGACCTCATCGTCTTTGCATACCAGGGAGACGGGGATCTGGCCGCGATCGGGATGGCGGAGATTATCCACGCCGCGAACAGAGGGGAGAATATCACGGTCTTTTTTGTGAACAATGCGGTATATGGGATGACCGGCGGGCAGATGGCCCCCACGACGATGATCGGTCAGAAGACGGAGACATCGCCCCGCGGGCGATCGATTCAGGGAGAGGGGAGCCCGATCAGGGTTGCCGAGCTGATCGCGCAATTCGACAGCGTGAAGTTCATAGAACGGTGCACCATCAACAAACCCAAGAACGTCACCGGGGCGAAAGCCGCCATTAAGACCGCCCTCAAGATGCAGGTTGAGGGAAAAGGATTTAGCTTCGTGGAGATTCTCTCGCCCTGCCCCACGTACTGGGGACTGGAACCGCGCGTCGCCATGAAGATGATCGAGGATCGGATGACAGAGGTGTTCCCCCTCGGCCAGCTCAAGCACGTCACCGACACCGCGGGAAATAAGTGAGCAGGAACCGCGGATGGGGCGGATTGAGCGGATTGTGTGATAGAAGTTTCACCACGGAGGCACGGAGGACACAGACCCGAAACGGCAGGTAATGTAGGGGTCGGATTCATCCGACCCGCGTAACGGGCGTGATAAATCACGCCCCTACAGAATCACCCCATTTCTTAATTACGCGCACCCATTTGGTAAAGATATTAATCTGTTATCCGCCATTTCGGGACAGAGCCAGAGTACGGATTGTTGAGAATAACCACTGAGGGCACTCGAACCACCAATGACAAAATTCAAATGACAAAACCTCGCTGTGTTTTGACATTTGTCATTTGGTATTTGTAGTTTATGTGTTATTCCGTTCAATTCGCGGTTATCTCGTTGATCGTTTAAAGGGGAACGAATAAGTGGAAGAGGAACGGGTAATCATCGCCGGTTTTGGCGGCCAGGGCATCATGTTCATGGGCAAGCTCCTCTGCTACGCCGGGATGATGGAGAAAAAGCATGTAACCTACATGCCCTCCTATGGTGCGGAGGTGCGCGGCGGGACCGCCTACTGCAACGTCATCATATCTTCCGAGGAAATCCCATCGCCTGTGGTCTCAGAACCCACCACCGCGATCATCATGAACAGCCCCTCGATGGTAAAGTTTGAGCCGATGGTGGCAAAGAGGGGATTGCTGATCGTCAACACGTCTCTGGTGACGCGGCTCGCCAAGCGCAAGGACATCGAGGTGATTCAGGTCGCGGCGACGAACGTCGCCGACCGCCTGGGCAACACCCGCGTGGCGAATATGGTTGCCCTCGGTGCGTTTCTGGCCAAGCGCACCATCGTGGAACTGTCAACGGTCATGGCTGCCGTCCAGGAGATGCTGCCCAGTTACCGCCAGCATCTCGTTGAGATAAATCGCCAGGCGCTCCTCGAGGGGAAGAGCTATGTCGATTCGCATACCTCGGCGGCGATATGGAGCCGGATCACCCGAGGCTTCGGCTTCGGGTAGCTATTTTCAGCCGCGGATGTGCGCGGATAATTAAGATAATAGTCAGATAATGAGTCATTTGCTGAAAGTAGCCGCTGATTAACGCGGATGAGCGCTGATCTGGCCTACGGTTTAAAGTTGAAGGCTAAAAGTCTAAAGTGGTCTTTGGGCTTGATGCCTTACACTTTAGCTGTTTCTATAATCTGCGAAAATCCGCGATCATCCGCGGCTAATTTTATGCATCGTGCTGAATTAAAAAATGAGAGGGTGCGAGTGCGTTTTGCGCCGAGCCCGACCGGTTACCTCCACATCGGCGGGGCCAGGACCGCGCTGTTCAACTGGCTCTTTGCGAGGCATTCCGGCGGCATCTTCATCCTCCGCATCGAGGACACCGACGTCCAGCGCTCTACGCAGGAATCGATCGACACGATCATTGACAGCATCCGCTGGCTCGGCCTGGACTGGGATGAGGGACCGATCCTCCAGTCTCAGCGGGCGCACGTGCACACTGACTACGCAGACCGCCTCGTCCGCGAGGGTAAGGCGTATCTCTCCGGCGAGAAGAAGGGGGTGCGCCCCGCCGTCATTCTCAAGGCCCCCACGGAACGGATTGTGGTCGAGGATCTTGTCCACGGCACCGTTGAATTTGCTCCCGAAGTCGTTGGCGATCTTGTCCTTATCAAATCTGACGGGACACCTACCTATAATTTTGCGTGTGTCGTCGATGACTCGGATATGGGCATCACGCACATCCTCCGGGGTGACGACCACCTGAGCAATACCCCGAAGCAGCTCGTGCTCTACAGGGCCCTGGGGCTGTCGGCTCCCCTCTTCGCCCACGTCCCCCTCATCATGGGCCCCGATGGCTCCCGGTTGAGCAAGCGGCATGGCGCGACCTCCGTGGGTCAGTTCCGTGCCGAGGGGATCCTGCCCGAGGCGCTGGTCAATTTCCTCGCGCTCCTCGGATGGTCTCCCGGCGACAACAGGGAGATGATGCCGCTCAAGGATATGGTCGAGGCCTTCTCGCTGGAGCGCGTGAGCACAAAGAGCGCGGTCTTCGACACGAAGAAGCTCGCCTGGCTCAATATGCAGTACTTCAAGCTCCGGCCGCCGGCTGAGATCGCGCGGATGGCGCTCCCGTATTTCAAGGAATTCGGCGTGCCGCCCGAAGCGGTCGCCCTGCCGCGGCTGGAAGCCGTCGTCCGGCTCCTGGGGGAAAGGTTCAGGACCCTCCGCGAGCTTGCGGAAAAGTCGCATTATTTCTTCACGCGAACCGTGCATATCAACGACAAGGCGTTCGAAAAGCACCTGCGAAAAGAAGGCGCGGCGACGGCGATCAGGGAGATCATCGCCCGCCTGGGAGCGCTCAAGGAATTCACGCCGGAGACCATCGAACGCGAGATGCGCGGGATCATCGCCGCGCGCGGCGTCAAGCCCGGCGAAGTGATCCAACCGGTGCGGCTCGCGGTCACAGGGCGCACGGAGACCGCAGGCATTTTCGAAACAATGGCCCTCCTGGGAAAGGAGTCCGTCATCGGGCGCCTCGAGGATGCGCTGCGGAAGTGTGATAAAATAGCGGCACAGGGGGAGAACGGCTGATCCCATGAACGCCCCCGATCATAACAACGGGAGAAATGCCCGGGGACAGGCAGAGGTGCCCCCGAGGGATTTCATCCGGGAGATCGTCGCGGAGGACCTGAGAAGGGGCACGCACGGGGGGCGGGTCGTGACACGGTTCCCGCCTGAGCCGAACGGCTACCTGCACATCGGCCATGCGAAGTCGATCTGCCTCAACTTCGGCATCGCCTTGGAGAATGGGGGGAGATGCCATCTCCGTTTCGACGACACTAACCCCGCCAAAGAGGAGGTTGAGTACGTCGAGTCGATCATGCAGGATGTCCGGTGGCTCGGCTTCGACTGGGGGAAGCACCTCTACTACGCCTCCGACTACTTCGAGAGGCTTTATGAGTACGCAGTGCAGCTCATACGGCGGGGGAAAGCCTACGTGGACAGCCTGAGCACGGAGGAGATACGGGAATACCGCGGAACGCTCACCAGGCCTGGGAAGGAGAGCCCCTTCCGCGCCCGCACGGTGGAGGAAAATCTCGACCTGTTCGAGCGCATGCGGCGGGGAGAGTTCCCCGACGGCGCGCATGTGCTCCGGGCAAAGATAGATATGGCCTCCCCCAATCTGAACATGAGAGACCCCGTGCTCTACCGCATACGCCACGTGGCGCACCAAAGGACCGGGGACACGTGGTGCATCTACCCCATGTACGACTTCGCGCATTGTCTCTCGGATTCGATCGAGGGGATCACGCACTCCATATGCACCCTCGAGTTCGAGGATCATAGACCGCTCTATGATTGGATCCTTGACGCGCTGTCCGTTGCGCATCACCCGCAGCAAATCGAATTCGCCCGGCTCAATCTGAGCCACACCGTGCTGAGCAAGCGGAAGCTCCTGGAGCTGGTAGAGGGGGGATGCGTTTCCGCGTGGGACGACCCACGGATGCCCACCCTCTCAGGGCTTCGCAGACGCGGCTACGCCCCCGAGGCGATCAGGGACTTCTGCGATAGGATCGGCGTTGCGAAGGCCGACAGCCAGGTGGAAATCGCACTTCTCGAGCACTGCCTGCGGGAAGATCTGAATAAGCGGGCGCCGCGGGCGATGGCGGTGCTCCGCCCGCTTCGCGTGGTCATCGAGAACTATCCCGAGGGCCGCGTGGAGGAACTCGAGGCGGTCAACAACCCCGAGGATCCGTCCATGGGGACGAGGAGGGTACCGTTTTCGCGGGTTCTCTACATCGAGGGGGACGATTTCCGCGAGCACCCGCCGAAGAAGTACCACCGGTTGGCGCCCGGCCGCGAGGTGCGGCTGAGGTACGGCTATTTCATCACCTGCACGGGGTTTGCGAAGGATGAGCGGACCGGAGAGGTGACGGAATTGCGGTGCACCTGCGACCCGGCCACCCGGGGAGGGCACGCCCCCGACGGCCGCAAGGTCAAGGGGACGATACACTGGCTTTCGGCGGCGCACGCCATCGGGGCGGAGGTGCGTCTTTATGACCACCTATTCACAAAGTCAAATCCCGGGGATGCTGAGGAAGGTGCCGATTACAGGATATACCTGAACCCTGCCTCGTCTGAAAAACTCAGCGGATGCTTCGTCGAGCCGGGCATGGCCGGGGCGTCGCCGGGCGCTCAGTTCCAGTTTGAGCGATTGGGCTATTTCTGCGTCGATCCAGATTCTATCCCCGGACACCTGGTGTTCAATCGGTCGGTGACGCTGCGCGACACCTGGAGAAAAATCGAAAAGGCGCAGCAATGACCTCGGGGGCCCACACCCCCGGCGCACGGGTTTTCACTAAGGAGGGAACGGATGCTGACAGGACATTCCCTATCTCAGGGTCAAACCCGAAGTTCTAAGTTAGCCAGCAATGAATTACCGCAGCTAAAAAGGATTGTTTGAGTGGTCAAGGTTTTTTTGCCGCGGATACACGCAGATACACGCTGATTGTATATAGGTGTATCAGCGTTCATCCGCGTAAATCTGCGGCTGGCCCCTATAACTGTCCCATTATAGGAATAGGCTGATTAACCTTGTTTTTCTTCGTGCGCTTCGTGGTGAGAACAGCCTTTTAAATAAAACTGGGGAAACTCCAAATGCTGAATCTTGCCAACTTCATCACGATTATCCGCATTTTGCTCGTGCCCTGCTTCGTGGCGCTGCTTCTGCGCTACCGGGAGACGGGGAACGATCTACTTCGCTGGGGAGCCCTCAGCGTATTCGCAGTCGCTGCCTCAAGCGACGCGCTCGACGGCCTCATCGCGCGGCTCAAAGCCCAGAAATCGGTCCTGGGCTCGTTCCTTGATCCTATGGCCGACAAGCTGCTGCTGAACACGGCGGTGATCTGCATGAGCCTCCCGATGGGGCATCTCGCCAGGCTCCCGGGCTGGTTTCCCGTCCTCGTCATCAGCCGCGACCTCACTATCGTCCTCGGCGCCCTCTTGATCCACATGCTCAGGGGGAAGGTGACGCCCCGCCCGAGCGTGACGGGCAAGTTCACCACGTTCTTCCAGATGCTCACGGTGGTATGGGCCCTGCTGCTCTGGCCGCGCCACATGATACCCCTCTCCCTCGCCGCCGCCTTCACAATTATTTCGGGGATCGAATATATCTGTATCGGGATGAGGCAGCTCCACGGCACAAGCAGTTGAGGATTGAGAGTTGAGGGTCTAGGGTTTTTATCTTTAATGCATCTCGCAACCCTTAATCCTTAACTCTCAACCCTCAACCATAAACCATAAACCAGTTATGCACACCGTTGCCATTGTGGGACGCCCCAACGTCGGCAAGTCAGCGCTGTTTAACCGTCTTGCGGGGAAGAGGATCGCGATCGTCGATTCGACCTACGGACTCACGCGTGATCGAATCGCCGCATCCGTGTCGCACGAGGGGAGGCGCTTCACGATCATTGATACCGGAGGGATTGACTTCAATGTTTCTGACAGTGTGCGGGAGATGGCAAAACGGCAGACGCAACTCGCCATTTCGCAGGCGGACACGGTGCTGCTGGTCACCGATGCGATAGAGGGTCCCGTCCCTCTCGACAGTGAGATTGCCGCCGCGCTTCGACGAGCGGCGAAGAGGGTTATCGTGGCGGTCAATAAAGCGGATAACGAGGGCCTCGAAGTCGCCGCCTCGAGCTTCCGCCGCCTCGGTTTCCCCGATCTCTTTGCGGTATCCGCGACTCATGGCCTGGGCATCGACGGGCTGATGGGTGCGCTCACCATGCAGATTGTGGATGAGGAGAAGAGTGAGCCCTCAGAAACTGTGAAGATCGCGATCGTCGGCAGGCCGAATGTCGGAAAATCTTCATACGTGAATAGGATCCTGCGCGAAGAGCGGATGATCGTCGATGAGGCTCCCGGCACCACCAGGGACTCGGTGGACATAGCGGCATCCTGGAGAGGCCGCAGCTTCACGCTGATTGATACCGCGGGCGTGCGGCGTGAGGGCGCGATTAAAGAGCCGGCTGATTTCTTCAGCCTCTCCCGAACCCGCGGGAGCATCCGGCGCAGCGACCTCGCCCTCATGTTGATAGACGCCATCGAAGGAGTGAGCATGCAGGACGAGAAGCTGGCCAGGTACATCCACGATCAGGGGAGGGGCTGCGTCCTGGGCGTGAATAAGTGGGATCTGGCGTGTGAGACCGACATGCGCCGGTATCGCGGGCACGTTTGGCAGAAGATGCGCTTTTTTAACTATGTTCCGCTCGTCTTCATGTCGGCGAAATCGGGGCAGGGGATCGAGCGGTCACTGGACACCATATTCTACGTCGGTGAGCAGATGGCCAAGAGGATCGGCACTCCCGTCCTCAACAGGGTTCTCCACAATATATGGGAGCGCAACGAGCCGCCAACACACGCAGGAAAGCGATGCCGGTTTTACTATGCGGCCCAGACCGGGGTGCGCCCTCCCACCCTGCAGCTCTTTGTGAACGAAAAAAAGCTGGTGGATCGCGTCTACGTGCATTACCTGGTGAATGAACTGCGGCGCGCCTTCGGTTTCGAGGGGACTCCCCTCCGCCTGGAGTTCAAAAATCGCCGAAAAGAGGGGCGCGGGTGAGCTGGAAAGCACATCAGCGTCAATCTGTGTGAATCTGTGTCACACGTCAATCTCTGTGTCCTCCGTGTAATTTCCGTACTACAAGTGTGCAAAACTTTGTTTTTTTAGAAAGTTTTTTCAGACTGCATTCCTCCCCCTCCGATGGGGGAGGTAAGGTGGGGGTGTTATCAGAATCACCCTCACCCAGCCTGCCAGTAGGCAGGCTGCCCTCTCCCATCAGAGGGAGAGGGAATGGTGGGACCGACTGGGTTGCGGCCGATAGGCCGCGCTGTGTCCTCCATGGTGAAACATCAAAGCTGGTTTTCCGAATTTGGAGCTAGTTCAGATTATGATACGTCTTCCAGGGAGATCGTGTATAATGTGCGCGTGTGAGGAATTGAAATGACTGCATTGTTGGTGCGAGTGATTGTGGTGGCCGGCGCGGCATATCTCGTGGGTTCCATTCCCACGGCGTATATTATGGGGCGCATCGTCAAGGGGATAGACATACGGAACTTTGGGAGCGGGAATGTCGGAGCGACCAATGTGATGCGCGTCCTCGGCCCCGCCGCCGGCATCGCGACACTGGCAATTGACATACTGAAAGGCTATCTGGTGGTCGCTCTCCTCCCAACGTGGGCGTCTGCCGATTCAGCGCGTCTCCCTCTCTGGCAGATTCTCTCGTGCATCGGAGTCATTGCGGGACACAACTGGATGATCTTTCTCCGTTTCGAGGGGGGCAAAGGGGTTGCCGCCACCGCTGGCGCATTCCTGGCGCTGGCGCCCCTCGCATCTCTTTCCGCAATCGGGCTATGGGGAATAGTTGTTGCGCTGACTCGCTATGTCTCGCTCGGCTCCATTATCGCGGGCCTGTCCCTGCCTGTTTTCATGCTGCTGTTCCACAAGCCGATCGCCTACGTCTGGTTTTCGCTTTTCCTAGCGCTCGCCCTGACATTGAAGCACCGCGGCAATCTGAGGAGGCTGATCGAGGGCACCGAGCGAAAGATCGGGCAGACCGAGACACTAAATACGACCAATATTGAAGGATGACATATAGAAACCACAGATGAACACGGATGAACACAGATTCATAGGCACTACATATTTAATGGGAGCACGTTATATGGTAGCCGTAGAAACGAACGGAGGCAGCAAATGCGTATCTCTTCCTTGATTCTCACTTACGTATTTTTTGCGGGGATGTTCCTCTTCATTTACAGGCAGGCCAAGTCGGGGCGAATCACGGAGCGCAGACTTCTACTGAACTCTGTGGCGTCTTTCGTTGTGACTCCGGTAGCTCTTGGCCTCTTTCTTTTTGTTGTCGCGGCGAGAGTGCCTGGTGCAGCGAAGGACGGCCTTTTCGGTCTTTCCGGTGGCTTGATTGTGGGAGTGTTCTTCCTGAACCTGTTTCTCGCAGCAGTGAATCTTGGCAAGCATTCGGGACGTAACTAAACTGATAGGAACACCTATCGAATCGCTACAGCCAACGCGGGCTAGCGCCCGCGTGGTTGAGCTTCGACGTTATCTTTCTACTTGTAACATTATCATCCGTGTTAATCTGTGTTTATCCGTGGTTATAAGTTAAGATGCGTATTCGGTTGAAGTTAGATAGATGAAAAAAAGCGATAAATCTGGGATGCCGCGTGCTGCGGTCCTGGGAGATGGGGGATGGGGGACCACTCTGGCCATCCTCCTTTATAAAAAGGGTGCGGACGTTACCCTCTGGGGGGCGTTCCCTGAATATGTCGAGTGCCTTAAGAGGCAGAGGACCAACAAAAAATTTTTGCCCGGAGTGGAGATCCCCCGCGGCATTCACATCACCTCGCGGCTCGAGGAGGCGGTTGAGGGCGCCGGCGTGATCATTGCTGCAGTCCCCTCGCACCATATGCGGCGGATATGCCGACGAGTGGCCGCGACCCTCGCGCGGCGGGGAAACAGTCACCGCCCGCTCATCATAAGCGGCTCGAAAGGAATCGAGATCGCCACATTGATGAGAATGTCACAGGTAATCAGAGAGGAGATTGGGGGTGTTCGCGTCGCTGCGCTCTCCGGCCCGAGTCATGCGGAAGAAGTTGTTCGCGGGAGCCCCACGACAGTGGTGGTCGCCGCGTCTGATGAACAGACGGCCATGGGAGCCCAGCGCCTTCTCATGACCGAGCGCTTCAGGGTATATACAAACCCCGATCTCATCGGCGTCGAGATCGGCGGGGCCATCAAAAACGTGATCGCCATCGCCGCGGGCGCATGTGACGGCCTCGGATTCGGCGACAATGCGAAGGCGGCCCTCATCACGAGAGGAATAGTGGAAATCACCCGCCTCGGGGTCGCCATGGGAGCGAAGGCCGGCACCTTCTGGGGGCTCGCGGGGATCGGTGATCTGATCACCACCTGCGTGAGCCACTACGGGCGTAATCGCAAGGTGGGAGAAATGATCGCGAGGGGGAAGAAATTGAAACAGATTCTCGCGAGCATGGAGATGGTCGCCGAGGGCATTCTCACCACAAAGGCCGCGCGCAAACTCTCACAAAGGTACCACGTAGAGATGCCAATCGCCGACCAGGTATATGCGGTGCTGTATCGCGGGAAGGATCCGGGAACGGCAGTGCGCGAACTCATGATGAGGAGCCCGAAACCGGAGATGCACAATGCCTACGGTTGAAAGTTGAAGGTTTAAAGAGACATCATTTTTACAAACTCGGGGCTTGGCCTGAACTATTCATCTCCATATTGTAGGGGTTCGATTTATCGAACCCGCGTTGATACGGTGAAGAGCGGGCTTGATAAAACTTGTCCTGAGCGAAGCCGAAGGATCAAGCCCCTACGAAATAGTATGCCACGGAATATTGAGGATAAATAAACACTGATTCGATGAATAATAAGGATGAGGACGTCAAATGCACCGAGATTTGATGCTGGAGCTGCTGTGCATGGCAGCTCTGTGTATGAACTTATGTTCAACCCACGCCATCGCTGCTAAAGAGCTGTCCGTCCCCGCCAGCCAGCCATATTTGGATACGGGACTGGACATAAGAGAAGGCGATCCGCTGCGGATTACTGCCACGGGTGAGATAGAGATCTCAGATTGGGCGTACTTCGGCAGAGATAGTTACGACTGGCATGTGAGCCCGCTCGGTACCTACCGTTGCGAAAAATCAGCGAGAGATAAGACATTTCCACTTCCCGTCATCGATAAGGGCCCGGTGCCCTGTTACTGCCTCATCGGAAAGATCGGGGAGGGGGGGGCTCCCTTTTTCATCGGCAGGGAATACCATGGGACGGCAACCGCGACCGGCAGGCTCTACCTCGGAATAAACGATGTCACATTCAGCGACAACAAGGGGTCGTTCACCGCCACGATCATGACTGGCGAGGAAGCCCGGAGAGCCGAGCAGAAAAAAGACGATATCGCCTTCAGCGCCGGAGAGCTCCCCCCCGGAAACCCGGTGCCGAACGCCAATGTCGTGCTGCTCTACGTGGATGGCCTGCGGTATGATGTCCTGTGCGAAATGGCGGAGGCCGGCCATTTGCCGACGATCAAGTCTCTGTTTTTCGATGGCGGCACGGATTTCATCAACGCATTTACCGTCTTCCCCTCGAGCACGCTCGCGAGCAATTCCACGCTCTACACGGGTGTATTCCCCAACCGTTCAGGAGTCAAGGGCAACAACTATTTTGACCGGAAGCGCCAGAAGGGTGATAGCTACCTGAAGCCATTCGGCCCGCCCGTTGCCGCGGAAGAACACCGCCCATCAGGAGTGCATCGCCTCGGGGTGGAAGCGAAAAAGGTAGCGCTTCGTCCCTTCCCTCGCGCATATGAGCGGTACCTCGAAAAAAGGAAGGCTGATATCCCACTCCTCGAGGACTACCTGCACGAGCGCGGTATGCAGTACTACACCTCCGCGCAACCCGTGCTCTCGCACTCGCCTCCCGACAGCTATGAGGTGGATGCCTCGACGGTCATACCGCCATTCTATTTCCATAAGGCCACTGACTATATGGATGAGATACATGCGCGATTTGCAAAGGGCCGGGTCGTTCAGTCAGACGCGCGCGTGATGAACTTCTGGTTCCCCTCGCTGGACAGCGTGTCCCATGATACGCCACGGGCCCAGTTCGGCGGCAGCAGAAAATCGCTCGCCCTGATGGATAGATGGGTGAGCGGCATCGTGGACGAGCTTAAGAAAAAGAAGCTGTGGGATAGGACCTATATGATCCTCTTCTCGGACCACGGCACCATGGGCGGCGAACACGCGATTCTGCAAAAGGTTGACCCTGCCCGCGATTTCTTTTACAAGCCGATAGTGGGTGTCACTAGCGGCGGCCAGATCGCCGGGGACTCGGGAATGGGCTGTAACGTCCGCTGGTATGACGACGCGTACTGGAGGAAGGGGAGAAGAAAAAAGGGCTATCTGTTTCTTGATTACGGCGAGGGTGAAAGCCGTGTGTACCTCCCGTATAAAGATGTCGATTCTGGGAAATGGCTCGAGCGGAACACGCTCAATGATCTGACGCACTATACGGTCGCGACCGGCGTGAAAGACATCAATCTCATCGAGCGCCTTCTCTCATGGGACATGCGCAGCCAGAACCTCTTCCCCGAGGCAACCCCCGATCGCCCCATTGGCCAGATTCTGGTCAAGCTCGACTCAAACCGCATCGCGGTCTTTGGCCAGGATGGGGTCCAGGCGGTCATAGAGCGGAAATCCGCCGGCGACAACCGCTTCCTCTACCGGTTTATCCCCGCGCGTGATATCACCTGCACTGCGGAAGGCACCGTCGCCTATGCCCCCGCGGAATCGTCTGATCCGTTCGGCTACCTCAAGGCGGGCATCCCGCTTTCCTGGCTCAAGGAGTATCATCCGGAACGCGAGTGGCTTGAGAAGACGAAGTACTTCCCGTATCCTGATTCCGTCGTTGCGATCGCCAATCAGATGTTCTGGGATGGTCATATGGCCGAGCGGGAGCAGCGATATTCTCCCGATATGGTACTCTGCGCCAACCGCGGATGGTCTCTGGAAAAACCCCATGAACCCTCGGGCGGACACGGGTACCTCCATTACGAATCAATGCACATTCCGCTCCTCGTCACCGGCCCGAATGTGCGGAAGGGGATCATCATCAGCGACGCCGCGCGCGCGGCCGATCTCGTCCCCACGGTGCTCTCGCTCGTTGGCGCCCAGCCGGACGAGGCCCGTTTTGATGGCAGGGTCCTGGGCGGTTTCCTGAAGGGGGAGAAAGAAACCGGTATCTCAGGCGCTTCAGCAAAGGAGATCCTCGCCCGTCTCCCGTACGAGGAGGAAAAACTCGATTACACCGACCTTGTCGCCGAGTACCAGCGGCGCCTGGATGCGAAGCGGCCGGCCTCCCTCGCCCCTGATACGCGATACAAGGGTCACGACTGGGATAAGCCGATGGATATTCACAATGTCGCCGCGGACATATTCGGCATCCTCAACCGGGAGGTCCTGACCGACCTCGATAATATCATTGACATCGCCGTCCCCGGTGATAAGAAACAGCCTATCAGCAAGGGGCTTGATAAACTGGTGGAGGGATATGACAAACTCCCCGATTCAGTGCCCAAGGAAAGATTCCGCGAGCTGTTCCACGCGCTGAGGATCAGGGAAGTCACCCTGGGAGAGGTCCCCTCGGCCGTTTTTGCCAACGTGACGGGAGTCGCGGGGCGCGGGACGGTCTATCGCGCGACGTTGCTCCTCAAGTGGCTGGAAAATGTATTTTCAGACATGGACCATCTGATGCTCTATCCGGTGAGGGACAAAAACATCAAGGTGGTCAGCAATGCCAATTACGGTCTCGAGGGGGTGAGGATCACGCTTCAAAAGCTTTCCTGGGGATTGACGCACTACATCGGGAGCGCATTCTATGAGGGTATCATGCACGTGGAGAAATTTGACGAGAAAGTGGTACGCGGCGTGAAAGGCCAACAGGAACCGATCGCGGATACCCTCTCCCCGCATGATATCCCCGCGGAGCCGCACGCCGGAGAGGGCGCAGTCAACGCATCCTCGAATCCATGATTGATTTTATCACGGGGTATCTTATTTTTCTTTTCGTCGTTTCGGTCCACGAATATTTTCATGCCTGGACGGCAGACCGATGCGGCGATCCCACCGCCCGCCTCCTGGGAAGATTGACGCTGGACCCGCGCGCTCACATTGACCCGATCGGCACAGTCTTCATTCCTCTCTCGCCGCTTATATTTGGCCTTTTTGGAGGAGGTGGGATACGGTTTCCCGGGGGCTTCAGATTTTTCGGATGGGCCAAACCGGTCCCCGTCAACCCGCTCAACGTGCGCCGCTGGCGTGTGGACAACATGCTTGTCAGCTTCGCAGGGTGTGCGTCAGGATTCCTCGTCGCCCTTGTGGCCGCTCTGATCTTGCGGGGGTTGAAGATTACGCTTCGCGATGAGATTATTGCTATCAGAGCGGTGGTGGATATTCTCTGGCGGATGGGCTCGATCAGCATCTGGCTCAGCCTGTTCAACCTTGTGCCGATTCCCCCTCTCGACGGCTATCAGTTTGTTTCCTACGCGCTTCACCTCGATCCGCTCAGAAGCGGCGCATTCCTTGAGCGGTCCGGCCCATGGCTGCTGCTATTTCTGATTAACACTCCGTTGCTCTATTCAATTCTCGGCCCGATCAATTCAGTGCTCTTTTCCAGCATATTCCGATCCATCGCAGGTTTCTAACTGCGTCGATGTCATTAAACCAGCAGGCGACACTGTAACCGCGACGGTAGCCGACACTTCTATGAAAAAGTTGTGCAAGAGAAAAATGACATCACACAACAACCCCCTTAGGATGACTGGTGAATAATTATTGATCCTTTGACCATACTTCTATTGGTGCCTTGAAAAGCACACATTATATTGTTGGGTCCCGGGTCCCCTAATCTTCAGTTGAGTCCGAAGCTCCCATAGGAGCTTCGACTAGTCTCGGCAGAGGGCAACCCGAGAATCATTTTCAGATTGTTCTATAGCACCAGGCCTATATGGCCTCTGTTCTTTGAGAACACGATATACGATGGTTAGAAGGAGCCTTGCAGTCGCTATCTTTGCTGCATTGGATCCACATTTCGCACGTCTCTTCATAAAATACTGTCTAAGAGCTGGCTCTTTACGGATCGCAGGCCAGACTGCCTCAACCATCGCCCATGAAAGGTATCGGTTGCCTGCTTTTACAAGCCTTCCATGGTAGCACTTCTCTCCGCTCGCATGAGTAGAGGGGGCAAGCCGTGAATAGGAATGGAGTTTCTTGGGGGATGCAAAGCGATTGATGTCGTCAATCTCATACACCACAAGAGGAGCAAATAAATATCCTAAGCCAGGAATGGTGGCGACGAGTTTGACGCGCGGATCCGTGTCAAACAGTTTACGGAGGCGG
>Ga0315291_10001414_pt1 | contig 32029 bp, 31 predicted proteins | sample YL17G12_20_MG_FD_203070 | JGI IMG/M metagenome (GOLD analysis project Ga0315291, IMG submission 203070) | Sediment microbial communities from Yellowstone Lake, YNP, Wyoming, USA - YL17G12_20 | ecosystem: Environmental > Aquatic > Freshwater > Lake > Sediment | place: USA: Wyoming | collected...
GGAGTCAATTCCAGTTTTATTTTAAGAAGCTTATTAATTAGAGGGCTTATCAATAGGGAATTCGACCCCCATCGGCCTAATGCCTATATCTATCGGGCCAGTTTTGACTTAATCCGTAAATTGGGATTAGAGCAATTGGAGCAATTGCCGGATTACGATAAATACCATAGTTTATGAAAAAAATTAAATTTTTAATCCTGATTTTTGCTTTAATGGTTTTGGGGTATTTCGGCAGCTGGTTTTACAGCCGCTATTATTTAAATTTTTCCGGAAACTTTTCCAATGTCGTTCCGGACCAGCCCTTTTATTTGGCCTCCGATGGCCAAGTTGATCTTTATCCCATTCGCGACTGGAAAGTTAGCGATCCCAGCATCAGCGCAGAAACTGTTTTAATAAGCGACATAGACAGCGGCTTTATGTTTTATCAAAAAAACCTGAATCTGCGCCGGCCCATTGCTTCGGTGACAAAATTGATGACAGCTCTCATAGTCAAAAAACATTTGCCAGCTGATACGGTTGTCACAGTAAGTGAAAAAGCGGTGGCAGCCGACGGTGCCCAAAATAATTCTTTGCGGGCGGGCGAGATTTTCAACGTTCAGGATTTGATGAAAATAATGCTTATGATTTCCTCCAATAAGGCGGCTGCTGCTTTCGCCGAAGCTTTAAATTCCGAAGATTTTGTTGATCTGATGAACGAGGAGGCCAAAAATTTAAATATGACCCAAACCAGCTTCGCCGACCCCAGCGGATTGAATATGGCCAATCAGTCCACCGCTGAAGACCTCAAGCGTTTTGCCCAATATATTTTGCAAAATTATCCGGAGATTTTCGTTATTACTCAGGAGGATAAAAGCGCCGTTGTTTCGCAAAACTTGAAAATTAATCACGACCTGGCAAGCATTAACCTTCTGGCTCATTCGCCGAAATTTTTAGAAGAATTAAATATTAAATATCTAGGCGGCAAAACCGGATTTACCGATGAAGCCAAAGAAACTTATTTAGGATTATTTTCCGTTCCCAGCGACAGGTTTGCCGGTCAAAGCCGGCGTATTTTAGTCGTTGTTTTAAATTCCGCTTCCCGATATAATGATATTGAGTCATTATTGCATTGGATAAAAACCGCTTATGTATTCTGAAATATTAGGACAAGTCGTGCGCGTGATGATTTTATCGGGCGCCGCTTTCATAGCGGCCATGCTTTTAACTCCGGCTTTAACGCACTTTCTTTATAAATATAAAATGGGCAAGCAAATCCGGACTGAAGGCGCGCCGATTTTCGCCGGTTTACACCAGAAAAAAGAGGGGACGCCGACCATGGGTGGCATTCTTATCTGGGTTGTGACCGGTTTAATAGCATTAATTCTGTGGTCCCTCAGTCGCGTTTTTGACGGTTTTTGGGATTATTTGAATTTTGTCAGCCGGCCTCAGACATATTTACCATTGTTTGCTTTAATCGTGGCTGCGGTCATTGGTTTCGGCGATGATTTGTTGGGCGTTTTGCGCTTAGGCCCCAAAGGTGGGGGGTTAAAAGTCAGCCAAAAAACTCTGCTGTTTGCCGTCATTGCCTTAATAGGAGCCTGGTGGTTTTATTTCAAGTTGGGCTGGGACAGTATTCACATTCCTTTTTTGGGCGATATCACTCTTGGACCGTGGTATATTTTAGTATTCATCTTTATTATTATTGCCGCAGCTTTTTCCACTAATGAAACCGATGGCTTGGATGGTTTGGCCGGCGGCGTTCTATTTTTTGCTTATTTAGCTTTAGGAGTAGTGGCCTTTGTCCAGGGCAAATATGATTTAGCGGTTTTTACCGGTGTCATTGCCGGCGCTCTGGGAGCTTTTTTGTGGTTTAATATTTATCCAGCGCGATTTTTTATGGGCGACACCGGCTCAATGGCATTGGGCATCACTTTGGGAATTTTGGTTATGCTCACCAACACTGCTTTGCTTTTGCCATTTTTCGGATTTATTTTATTGGTGGAATCGCTTTCGGTAATTATTCAAGTGTTGAGCAAAAAAATCCGCCGCAAAAAAGTTTTTTTATCAACTCCCATTCATCATCATTTTGAAGCGCTTGGCTGGCCGGAAACCAAAATCACGATGCGCTTCTGGATTTTATCAGCCGCAGCCACGGCTTTCGGTTTGGTTATCTTTTTTATTGATAAATTTTTGTAATCCCCGGCTCCAATCCATTTCTTGGTTATTGACAAAATTCTATATTTCGTGCTACAATATATATGGCTTTTAAACAATCTGATTAAGAGGAGATGGCATGGTCCAAGTAACCCGAGTTGAAATCGAAGAAAGCGGCTACCAATTCATCTTTATCCCCAAACCGCGAGAAGGATTCAATTCATTTATTCCGTTCCTGGTGGCTGTAGCTGATTTGAAATCCAATGTCCAAGATCCAGGAAAAGATATTCCTGGCGCGATCAAAAGACGCGCCTACGCTCTAGCAGCGGTGATTTTCAACAAGTTCAAAGATTGACTAAAAAGGCGGGAAAAGATTATTCTTCCCGCCTTTGCCATTTTATATAAAAAATCAAATTTTCAATTTCTTTTGATAACCGCACCAAAATTCATAACCGCTAAGCGGTTTTTTGCTTTCTGGTTGGATTTTTTTAATAATCAGGCCGTCTTGGCCACATTTCACAATCAAATTTTTATCATAACAGAAAAATTCGCCCCCTCCCTTATCTCGCAATAATTGCGCATCTTTGAGCATCTCGGCTTCCAAAATTTTGTAGTTTTTTTTATTAATTTCAAAAAATGTTCCTGGCCAGGGATTTAATGCCCTGATTTTTCTTTCAAGTATTTCAGCCGGCTCGCCAAAATCAATTTTACCATCTTCTTTTTTTATAATTTTACAAAATGTCGCCTTTGAATGGTCTTGGGGAAGGGGAGTGATTCTTCCATTTAACCATTTCGGCAATGTTTCCAGCAATAATTTGGCCGATTCCTCAATCAATTTTTCTTCCAATTTTTTATAACTAAGTTTTGAGATTTGAGTTTTGAGCTTTGAACTTGCGACTATGTTTCCGTGGTCCATTTCTTCATCCATCAGCATTATGGCCGCTCCGGTTTCTTCATCGTTATTAAGAATCGTGGCCTGAATAGGGGAGGCGCCTCGCCAGCGGGGCAAAAGCGAAGGGTGAACATTGAGACAGCCTTTTTTCGGTATGGCCAAAACCTCTTTGGGAATAATTTTGCCGTAGCTGGCAACAACAAACAAATCCGGCCCCAAACTCCTTAATTGCTCCCAAAAAGCCTCATTTTCCCTCAATTTAGTTGGCTGACTGACCCCTAAACCGTGTTTTATAGCCATTCTTTTGACTTCTGAGGCCTGTTTCTCCAGTTCTCGGCCCTTTGGCTTATCTGGAGCTGTAACCACTAAAATGGGGCGAAAATTAGCCCTAATTAGAGATTCCAGGATTTTAGCGCCAAAATAGGGAGTGCCCCAAAAAATGATTTTAGCTGCATTTTCTACTATTGACATATCTGTTTTGAACAGGTAGGGCTAATTTTTTAAGTAATAATCTGTTTAGATGGCTGAACTCTATAGAGCTTATCAGCCTTATCAATGAAAAGAATGCCATTGAGGTGGTCTATTTCATGCTGGCAGATGCGAGCCAAGATGTCTTTGGCTTTTAATTTTACTGTCTTTCCCAACTCATTAAGACCTTTAACTGTTATTTGTTGCGGCCGATTCACTAAGCCGACAATGCCTGGAACGCTCAAACACCTTTCTTCCATTAAAACAGTTTTTTTGGAACTTTTAACTATTTCCGGATTAATAAGAATAAATGTTTTTCCTTTGAATTGGCCGACAAAGATGCTTTTATTTTTTCCGATTTGATTGGCGGCCAATCCCGCTCCTTGCTGGCTAAGTAGGGTTTTTTTCATCTTTTTAATTAAATCGGCGATTTTGGGGTCGCCAATATCAGCGACTGGTTCGGTCGGTTTTCTTAAAAATTCTTCCTGCTTTTTATTTTTAATGGTCAAAATTTGATCGCTCTTTTCCATATTATTTAAAGGAGATTGACGGGATTAATTTTAATTAAAACGTCATCCGGCAAAAATTGGAGAATTTTATTGCGTTTTTTTATCAAATCCGAAGAAGTTAACTCGTTGGGTTCGCGCTTAATCCTGAGAAAAATTTCCCTAAGATACTGATTTTTAATTTTAGGGATAAAAGCCGGCGCTGGCGCTAAAATTTTATAATCTTGGGGATTAAGCAACTTAGCGGCCTGCTGATTCAGGTACTGGTATGAATGTTGGCTTAAACGGTTTAACTGCTGCGGATTGCGGCTAGAAACAGTAATTTTAATTATTTCGGAATAAGGCGGATAAAAAAGCCGCGACCTTAATTCTAACTCATTTGCGTAGAATTTATCAAGATTATTGATATTTTGGAAGAATTCTTTTTCGGGATTGAATGTTTGGACGGCCACTTTTTTACTGACAGAAGAGAGTTTCTGGATTATGCGTTTTAGGCGTTCTTCACTGCGAAAATCAGGAAAAACTAGGATTTGTTCGGCTGAGGCCAAAATGCTTAAATCCACTTCACTTGTTAAACGGTCCAGAAACTTGAAAAACAATTCGGTGGCTACCAGAATTTGAGTTTTTCCATTTTCAAATTGGCCGAATAATTCTTTTTCTTCTTTGATGTTTTTCAGGTTGTCAGAGTCAAATTTTTGAGTTACAACGGCGGGGAATTGCTTTTGTAAAAAATTAACGGTTTTTTGGGTAGCAACGCCCAGAAACTTAATAAGGTGGCTCTGGCAGTTGGGGCAAACATCGGCGGGCGCAGTTTTAAAGCCGCAGTGATGGCAGCGCAATTCAATAATTGGCGGAATGAAGTGATAAACCATAGCTGCCTCACAATTTGGGCACCTAAGGACATAACCGCAATCTTCGCAGATTAAAGCTGGCGCTAAACCACGACGATTCACCACCACTAACACCCGGCCTTTCTGGTTTATGATTTTTTTTAGATCCTCTAAAACTGCCGGCGCAATGATGGTCTCGGAAGCAGTTTTGCGCAAATCCGTTACAGCTATTTTAAAATGAGGGAGTTCTGGTAATTTATCATAACTTTTAAACCATCCTTTTTGGATTAACGGCCAGCTTTCCACGCTGGGATTTTGACTGACAAAAATTAATTGACTGAAAAATAATTCCGCCAATTTGAAGCTGGCCTGACGGCTGCTAAAATGAATTTTCGTTTCCCAGGTTTCATGACTGGGATTTTCTTCGTCGACAACGACAATTAGACCCAAATTAGAAAACGGCGCGAAGATAGATGAGCGCAGGCCCATAATGATTTTTTTCCGGTCCAGGGCCTTTATGGATTTTTGCTTGTTAAAAACAATTGTGTCTTCGGAAAATTCCGACAGCTGTTGTTTGTAGGTTTCCAATTTGATTTGATTGGGGAAAAGCATAAAAACTTGCCGGCCATCTTGCAGTATTTCTTTAATTTTCTTCTTTAAAAAATTAAAATCATCGTGGAAAACATAAATATTTTCGCGGTTAGTTTCTTTGGCGTTAAGTAGAGGATGATTAAGAGATGCGGTTTTTTTCAAAAAAGCCACATTCGGTAGAGCCAGTTTTAACAAAGCCGAAAGAGGCGAATAATAATATTCAGCAAGCCATTCTACCAAACTAAATTGATTCGGCGTTAAAACCGGTCCTTTGTTAATAACGTCTTTCAGCGATTTTAAGGCAAAATCAGCTTTTTTGATGCTGATTTTTGATTCAATGGGTTTGGAGGAAATAACAATGCCGCTGGCGGTTTTTTTGGCCAGAGGAATAGAAACCAATGCGCCCCAAGGCAGCTCTCGAGAGCTGAAATAGCTTAAAATTTGCGACTGAGAGCGAGGCAGATAAACCAAAGGAATAACTTTATGAATATACATCAATGTCTTTATTATTTATTATAACAATCCGCGCCCTGATAGACAAACGCCAAAAAGTCGGATAAAATTAAAAACATGAACCAATTAAGATTGTTTTTCGCCATTGATTTGCCGGAACGCATCAGGGAAGAATTACTAATTTTAGCCAGGAAGGATGAGAAAGATATCTGGCGCTGGACGCCAAAGGAAAATTTGCATCTAACCTTAGTTTTTATCGGCCATCTGGACGAAGCGCAGTTGCCAAAAGTTATTGAGGCTGGCCAGGATGCTTGTCAGAAAAATCCATCTTTTACCTTAAAAAGCCGCGGTATCGCCTATGGCCCTGAAAGCAGCAGCCGAATGGTTTGGCTGAATATGGAGAAAAATGAAGCGCTGACCAAATTAAAAAACGATCTAGAAGAGGCTCTATTAGAAAGAGAGGTGGATTTTAGCCGAGAATACCGGGAATTTCACCCTCACATTACTTTAGCCAGATTAAAATTGAGCTGTGCCAAACCCAGCCATCAAATCCATAAAGATTACACCGAAGATTTTTTGGTGGAAGAAATGGTTTTAATGGCCAGCAATCTGAAAAGAAGCGGCGCCGAATACACGGCTATCCAAAAATTTTCTTTCCAATAAAGGTTGAAATAGAATAAAAATTAAGTTATAATTAAAAGAAATTCAAATGTCCATCCTGAAAATTCATTTCATAAAAAAAATTAATTTCAAAAAAATCGGAAAAGTATCCATTATCGTCTTAGTCGGCTTGGTTGTCTTGGCCGGAGTTTTTTGGGCCGGGATAAGAGTGGGGGAGCGATACTATCCGTCTATCAAACTGGTCAAAGGTCTTAAAAACCTGGAAACCACCAAGCCCGCTGACGTGGATTTTAATTTGTTTTGGGACGCCTGGCGATTGATTCAGAGCGATTATTTAAAATCCGGAAAATTAGATAGTCAAAAAATGGTTTATGGCGCTGTCCGGGGTTTGTTAAGCTCGCTCGGCGACCCTTATTCGGTATTTTTTGACCCCGAGGAAGCCAAAAAATTCTCTGAGGATGTAAGCGGCAATTTTAGCGGCATTGGCATTGAACTCGGCGTTAAAAAAGGCGTTTTAACCGTTATTTCGCCGATTGAAGACACGCCGGCCTGGGAAGCGGGACTGAAAGCTGGCGATCAAATTTTGAAAATCAATGATACCGAAACCACGGATATGACTTCGGAGGAAGCGGTAAAATTAATCCGCGGCCCGGAAAATACGGAAGTCATCCTTACCATTTTCCGAAAAGATTTTGAAAAACCAAAAGAATTCAAAATTAAAAGAGCGGTAATCTCTGTTTCCTCAGTTAAAGTATCTTTTTTGGGAGACAACAATATTGCCCACATCAAATTATCAAGTTTCAATGAAAATACTTCCTACGAATTTTACCGAGCGAGCTTGGAAGCTCTGATGAAACAATCGCCGGCAATTATTCTTGATTTGCGCAACAATCCCGGTGGCTACTTGGAGGTGTCCGTTGACATCGCCGGATGGTTTTTGAACAGAGGAGATGTAGTAGTGCGCGAAAACATTAAAAATGAAAAAGAAACGATTTTTAGGGCCAGCGGCAATCAAGCCCTAATTAATATGCCAGTTATTATTTTAGCCAACGAAGGCTCGGCCTCAGCTTCAGAGATTTTAGCCGGCGCCTTACGCGATGACCGCAATATTAAAATTGTCGGAGAAAAAACCTTTGGCAAGGGCTCGGTTCAGGAAATAGAAACTTTAGCCGGTGATTCAATGATAAAATTAACTGTTGCCGAATGGCTGACGCCTAGCGGCGTCTCGCTTAATGACAATGGCCTTGAGCCGGATTATAAAGTGGAAATGACTGACAGCGATTATCAAAACAACAAAGACCCCCAATTAGACAAGGCCTTGGAAGTAATTGAATCGCAAATAACCGCTCAATGACCAAACTATGAAAGTGATTTTATTAACTGATGTCCCCAAATTGGGGAAAAAGCATGACATTAAAAACGTGGCTGACGGCTACGCCAAAAACTTTTTGATTCCCCGAGGATTAGCGGAGCTGGCTATTCCGGAAAAAATTAAAAACATCGAGCTGAAACGGCAGGCGCTAAACAAGGAAAAACAAGAACAAATTGAGGCGTTTAGAAGACAGGCCCTGCAATTAGCCGGTTTTAAACCGGAATTTTCCTTAAAAATTAGCGAGGACGGCAGCGTTTTTGGAGCAATTAGCGAAAAGGAAATATCCGAGTGGCTCAAAGAAAAGGGGATAAATATCGGCCCAGATCAAATCCAATTGGAAAAACATTTTAAAGATTTGGGCGAGCACGCAGTGAAAATAAAATTCAGCCCAGAAATCGAGGCTGACTTAAAAATCATTATTAAAGCCGAGGGAAAGAAGAGGGCAACTCATCCAGCCAAAACGAAAAAGGTTAAATCAGTTAAATAACCGATACTTTTTTCGCTGTTCTTCGCTTGCCGTTAAAACCGGTTTTTAAAACAGTAGAAAACTTCACCACTCCCTGTTTTAAGGCATAAAGAGTGTCATCTTTGCCAATACCTACATTCTGACCGGCCAGAAACTTAGTGCCGCGTTGGCGAATCAAAACAGCGCCAGCTGGAGCAAGTTGGCCACCGTATAATTTGACTCCCAGACGTTGGGCGCTGGAATCCCGTCCTAATTTAGTTGAACCGCCGGATTTGGTATGTGCCATACAATTGTTAATTATCTTAACATAGGATAATTTAAAAATCAAATATGGAATTTTTATCCAAATATAAAAAAGAAATTATTGTGGTAATTTTTGTTTTTCTGATTGCCACTTTGAGCTTCGGTTTAGGTTATTTAGTGGCCTCCAAAATTACTCAAAAAGTGCCGATTATCTTTGAAAAATGTTCGGAGTAGGGAGCGTGATTAAAAGACGGGGATTATTCTTCCCAGTCCTTTTTTATTTTTTCCAGAGATTTTTTTACGGCTTTCAAAACTTTGAGGGTCCTGGTTTTGGTTTTAGCTTCTTCAATCTGTTTGAGTAGGGTGGGCGGGAGTTTCTTTAAAAGCGCCTCAAACTTCTTTTTGTCCAAACTTAAAACTTGCTGCCAGAAACCATTGGCCTCCAAAATCTTTCTGATTTTTTCCGGGTCGTAATCCTGCTTAATTTGTGCGGAGCGGCCAATAAAGCCGCTGTTGCCAAAAACCCGTTCAACACCTTTCTTTTCCAGATAAGTGTTAATTTGATGTTTAATGGCCGCCAGTTTTTCGTCAGTTTGGTCTGCTTCATTTTTCAAAGCAAAGTACTCATCCACCAGTTTTTTAACTTCCGCTTCTTCAGGAGTCGGTTCTTGATAGAGGTGCGACCACATCGGACACATCGGGCGAAAATGGCAATAATTGCACAAAGCCGAGGGAATGGGCGGGAAGTATTGCTTTTCAATTTCAGCAATGTTTTTTAAAACTCGGCTTTTGGTTTTTTCTATGTCTTCCGGCATTCTTTTGGTTGACAATTTCTCGCCATGCTTCAAGAAGTATAAACTTAAATCAACGTTATCGGCTTTCGCCATATTCGGCCAGCGCCTTAAAAATCCCAAGAGATAAACAGACAGTTGCAAATTGTCTTTTAAGCTAGAAGCAGGTGGCATTTTCCGATTGGTTTTGTAATCAATAATTTCAAATTTCCCATCATCGGTTTTATCAATTCGGTCAATGATACCGGTTAAAATGTGGGTTGTCTCTTTGATGGAATCTTCGACTGGCGCCTCAAAGCCGGACTCTAAGGCAACAATGATGGGGGATTGGCTAATGTTCTTTTTATAAAAGTTCTCCAAAATTCTTTTGCCCTCGCTAAAATACAGCTCTTTAATTTTTTCATCCGGCCATTTTATTTTTTCAGCGCCCTGCTCCCATTCCAGCCGAAAATAATCAATCAGCTCATCTAAGGCAGGAAGAAGGGGGGATTTGCCATAAAAACGCTTTAGGGCAGTGTGGATGGAGGCGCCAAAAATCTGCTCCTTGGTTTTGGGAGTTTTAATCTTTTCAATCACTTGAAATTCAAAACGCTTGGGGCAATTTTCAAAAATTTCCAAACTGGAATAAGAAATTCTCATATTTATTTTTAATTCTATAACAATTTAACCGAACCAGCAATAAAAAACGACCCATTTAGCAGTAGGAGAGGGTCGCTTTCCAGAACAATCATACGTCGCACAAGTAATATTTTGCGACATATGACTATGGCTTAAGCTTATAAGTGCTCGACTTTTATGAAATCAAACTGCGCAACAATTGAATAATTTTCTGCAAAAACCAAACTATGGCCCCGCCTATTTTTTTCAATATGAGAATTATGTCTATACCAGTGGCATTTTTGAGCTTCTGATTGAGCTGGCTTAAATAACTTCCGGCTTTTGCCAACCAGCCGGCTAGCCCGGCTCCTCTGGTCAGTTGTCCTGAGGTTACCGATTGCCAAAGGGATTGTATGCCTTGAGAGGCTAAATTCTGCAATTTACCGACGAAATCTTTGAGAGTTGTCGGTAAAAAACTTTTGATTTGCTCAACATTAACCAGATTTTCCAGCTTATTAACGTCGGGCACGGACAAATTAATATTTTCTGCAGAAACAAAAATCGGCTGGAACAATCCTCCCAGTAAAATAAAAATTATGAAAATAGTTATACTGGTATTGTGTCGCACAATTTTGTTGATGCTCACAGATAATTTAATGGGTTGACTGGTGCGCCGATGGGCAGCGGACCGCAGAACTTGCTGCTGTCCATGCGAAAAGTCGGTCCAAAATACACGGTAAAATGAAGATGGGAACCGGTGCTAAAGCCGGTGCTACCCACATAGCCGATGAGCTCTCCTCTTTTTACTATATCACCAACTTGAACAGTTTGTAAAGAAAGATGAGCATACAATGTTGTTAAATAATTATTGTGGCTAATAACAATAAATTTCCCATAAGCCGCTCGATAGCAATATTTATCCTGATTGCCAACGGCAACTACTTTCCCGTCATCGGCAGCCACCACAGATGTGCCAATGCTAGCTTGAATATCAATGCCGTTATGGCTTGGAGTTTTATAAACTCCCTTGGAATAGAGATATCTGGAAAAGCTGCTAACGCCAAAACCTTGCGTTATCTTTCCATTAACTGGCCACAACAAAATTCCAGATCCATTAGAGGGTAAGAGATTCGGGTCAATTTGAGCTTTCAGAGACTCTTCTAAACGGTCAATTTCCGCTGCCGCTTCATCTTGGCGTTTGGCCACGTCGCTTAACAAATTTTGATAATTTTTTTCCTGATTTTTGGTTTTGGCTAAAAGATCGGATTTTTCATTTTGGATGCTGGTGGCAATTGTTTTACGATTGGCCAGCGTATTTTTAGCGGCTTCCAACTCTTTTTTCTTATTTTCTGAATCTGTTTTTTGAGTGTTCAATTGGTCTTTGAGAACTTGTAGTTGGTTAACATTGTCTTCAATGCTTTTGCCGAAATTCACCGTATTTTCCACCTCAAGCATCGCATCAGACAATTTTGCATTTTTTAAAAACACAACCAACGTATTGGCGTTTTCCCGGTCCTGTTCGTATAAATTTCTTAGGTTTTGAGCGAGAACTTCTTTTTGAAAACCCATATCTTCCTGAGTGCTTTGACTTTCCAATTTTAATTGTTCGATTTCTAAAATCAATTTATCAATCTGTGTTTGGGTGACTTTGATTTTGAAATTGATGTTGTTTAATTCTGACTTAATCAGCGTCACTTCGTTATTTAAGGTTTTTTTGGCGGCTTGAGTTTTTAACAATTCTTCATTATAGCGAGCTTCTTCCGCTGATAACTGGTCCAGAAGCTGTTTTTTGGCATCAATTTGATTTTGCAAGTCCTGATAAGTAGCCGAATAAACCGCTGGCCAATGACCGGCTGACAAAAAGATTATTAAAATCAACGAACTTTTTAAAAGATTTTTTAACATCGTTTGATTTTTTGTCGAGCCGATTCCAAACGCCTCAAGGTTTCTTTCTGGCCAACAATATTCATGATTTCAAATGGCCCGGCTGAATTTTTGACGCCGCTCAAAGCCATCCGAAGCGGCCAAAACAACTGTCCCCTGCCTCTTTTTTCCGTTTCTGGCATTAAGATTGCCTCCAGTTGTTTTTGAGTGAAATTCTCCTCCTCTAAATTTGACAACAGATTAATTAGAAAGTCAAGATTAGCGGTTAACTCTTCTTTGTTCATATTCTGCCAATAAAGAAATTCGGCGGGATAATCGGGCAATTCAAAGAAATAGCCGACCAAAGCGGGCAAATCCGATAGTTTTTTGATTCTTTCGCGGTACAAATCAACAACTTTTTTAAGATAAGCGATGTCCTCCGTAATTTTTTTGCCAAAAACATCGGCCAGAAACGGAATCGCCAACTCGGTTAATTCATCAATCTCCAGTCTTTTGATGTGTTCACTATTCAACCAATTAAGTTTGTCAATATTAAAAACCGCACCGGCTTTTTGAACTCGGTCTAAGGAAAATTGTTCAATTAATTCTTCTTTGGTCAGAACTTCTTTGACTCCGCTGCCCGGCTTTTCTTCCGGATGCCAACCCAAAAAAATCAAAAAATTAACTAAGGCCCCTGGTAGATATCCCTCCTTTCGATATTCGCTAATAGCCACTGTTCCGAAACGTTTGGACATTTTTGCCCGTTTCTCATCCAAAATTAAGGGCAAGTGTCCAAATAATGGAACGGGCCAGTTGAGCGCTTCATATAGGGCAATTTGCTTGGGAGTATTGGAGAGATGGTCCTCGCCCCGAATAATATGAGAAATGCGCATATTATAATCGTCAACGACAACGGTAAAGTTATAGAGAGGGGCTTTAAAGTTTTTGGCAATAATCGGATCGCCGATAAGTCCAGCGTCAAACTCCACTTTGCCGCGGATTAAATCATTAAAAACAATTTTTTTGTCCGGCATTTTAAATCGAATGACAAAAGAAATGCTACTTTTTAATTTTTTTTGTACTTCCTCCGAACTGAGACGACGACAATGGCCGTCATAACGAGGCGCCTCTCCCCTACTTGCCATTTCTTGGCGTTTGGCCTCCAGCTCATCTTCGGTGCAAAAACAATAATAAGCTTTGTCTTGTTCAATCAATTGACGCAAATATTTTTCGTAGGTCTTTAAATTTTCGCTCTGGCGATAAGGACCAAAGGATCCCCCTACTTCAATACCCTCATCCCAAAAAAGCCCCAGCCACTTAAGGCCGTCAGTGATGTCTTTTTCAAATTCGGGCTTGGACCTTTCTAAATCCGTGTCTTCAATCCGCAAAATAAATTTGCCGCCGTATTTTTTGGCGACCAGCCAATTAAAAAGAACGGTTCGCGCCGAACCAATATGAAGATAGCCGGTCGGCGAAGGAGCGAATCTCACGCGGGGATTGATAATTTGTATTTTGTGAGTTTTCATGCCTCAATTTTTAGTAAATCAAAAATCTCGCTGGCGATTTTTTCGCCGGAATCTTGCTGGAAAAAAAGATTGGCCCGATTGGCCAAGGAAGCCATCCGCTCTTTATTTTTAATTAAATCAATAATTTGTTGCGCAAAAAGATGGGGTAAAATATTCGGTTCTTCCAAAACTACGGCGGCGCCGGCTCGCGCGTATTCTAAGGCGTTCATTTTTTGGTGATTACCGGCTGATTCCAGCAAAGGAATGAGAATCGCCGGCTTTTTGGCAGCCGAGAGCTCAAAAATTGTTCCGCTGCCCGCCCGACCAATCACCAAATCGCTGGTCGCCAAAGCCAGAGCATAATCATTCTCGTTAAGAAACCCTCGGGCCTGATAAAATTTGGCGTAAATATCCGGAAGGCCTTCCAAAATAATTTTTCCTTCGGCTGCCACTTGTCGAAAATTATTTTGACCGGTCTGATGGAACACTTGGATTTCATTTCGCGCCAGGTCCTCAAGCATTTCCAAAACCAGGTCATTAATTTGCTGAGCGCCCTGGGAACCGCCTAAAACCAATAGGAGCGGCTTGTCTTTCAGAAATCCGAAATAATCACGAGCCGATTCCCTATCCTCTTCAATTGAAAAATTGAAACGGGTGGGATTGCCAACCAAGGCGGTTTTCTCTGCGGGAAAATATTGGAAAGTTTGATTAAAAGAAATGCCGATTCTTTTGGCAAATTTTGCGGAAATTTTATTGCTTAACCCCGGCACCGTATCAGATTCATGAATAAAAACCGGGATGCGGTATAACCAGCCCGCCAAAACTACGGGCAGCGCCCCATAGCCGCCTTTGCTGAAAATCAAATCAGGCATAAATTTCCAAAGATGGTATAAGCTTTGGAAAAAACCGATAATAACTTTGAAAATGTCCAAAAAGTTAAGAGGAGAAAAATATCGTCTTAACTTGCCGGCAACAATTCGCACTATTTGAACGCCTTCACTCTTAAAAGCTTCTTCGCTAAAACCGTCCGGTCCAAGATATAATGATTCCAATGTTAAAAGACGCCGGGAGGCCAGCTTTGTTAAAGCTCTTTGAACGCTAATTAATGGGTAGATATGCCCTCCTGTGCCGCCACCAGTCAAAACAATTTTAATTTTAATTTCGGCGATATTCACTTGTTTGATTGCTGCTGCCATATTATTTTTTGCTGTATTTAGAAATATTAACAATAATTCCCATTGAAGTCAAAAGAACGCCCAAACTAGTGCCGCCGTAACTGATAAACGGCAATGGTTGACCAGTCAAAGGGATAAGTTTGCTCATGGCGGCAATGTTAATAAAGACCTGGATAGCCACCATAATGGTCAATCCAGCAGCCAATAACTGAGAAAAAATATCCGGGCTGCGCTTAGCGATTGTCAATCCTTTAACCAGAAAGAGCAAGAACAAGCTAACAAAAACCAAAACTCCAATAAACCCAAATTCTTGAGCAATGACGGCAAAAATGGAATCGCCCATCGGCTCCGGCAAATAATTATATTTACTAACGGCATTGCCGAAACCAACACCCGTCACTCCGCCGCTCCCAATAGCGATTAAAGCCTGATTAATATGATAATCGCGACCTTGCGGGTCGTCGCCAGAATTGATAAAACTTAAAAATCTTTGCATTTGATAAGGTCGGGCGATAAGCAGGCCAACGAAGAGAGCAACTCCTAATAAAGCGGCAAAGCCGATGTAGAGCAATTTTGCCCGACTCAAAAGATAAACTGCCAGGGATGTGGCAATAATAACGACCAAGGTGCTGGTAGAACGCTGAAAAATAAAAATGGCGGTAATAGCGGCCAAAAAAATTAAAAAAGGCAAAAATCCTTCGCTAAAACTTTTAATTTTTGCGGTGCGCTTTGATAGCCAGGCGGCCAAATAAATTATAAAAGCTAATTTTAAAATTTCGCTTGGTTGGAAAGAGATAAAACCGAAATTCAGCCAGCGCCTCGCCCCATTCACCTCATAACCCAAAGGGGTAAAAACCAGAAACATCAATACAATGACCGCAAGCAAAAAGGGCAGAGCCAGTTTTTCCCAGCGCCGATAATAAAGGCGGCTGGTCAAAAAAAATCCCACAAGACCGATTGTCCCGCCGTAGAGCAGCTGATGCTTCAAATAATAAAACGGGTCGTCAAAATTGTTTTTGCCCATTATCATTGAAGCGCTCAAAAGACAGGCCAAACCCAGAAAAGTGATTAACCAGACAAGCACGATGAATAAATGATCCGAGGAATGCGACGAGCGCATAAATTTCAACGTTTAAAAATTTGGCCGGCCAAGACGCCCGTCCAACGGGATTGATTTATGGCGATTTGGCCGTTAAGAATGACGAAAGAAATGCCTTCGGGCTCCAGATAGGGATTTTGGTAACTAGCCGAAGAATTAACAGCTTGGGGTTTAAAAACTACTAAATCGGCGAAATAACTCTTTTTGATTAAACCTCTTTTGTGCAAGCCGATTTTTCGAGCTGGCTCAGAGGTAATTTTCTTGATAGCTTCTGACCAGGACATCAATTTTTTATCCCGAACCAAACCCAAAAATCTGGGAAAGGCGCCAAATGAACGAGGATGCGCTAGAGATTCGGGATTTCGGCTTTCGTCGCGGCCTGGGCCATTGGTGGATACGAGAGCCAAAGGGTGCTTTAACAAAGATTCGATGCCCATCTCAGAAAGATTGTCTTCAAAAACAGTTGCTCGACCTCCAGCTAATCGCAAAACTTCCAAAAACATTTCCTCAGAACTAATATTCCGATTTTTAGCCAATTGCTCAATGGTCTTGCTGATAAAATCCGGGAGCTTAGCAACCTCCGCAACAATAATCTTGGAGAAATTATGTTTCTGTTTTTTTAATTCTTCTATGATTCGCCGGTGAACTATCTTATCATTAATGTTTTTCACCATTAATTCCAACCCCCCATAAATCGCCCAAGACGGTAAATAAGTATATAAGGGACTGGCTGTGGTTGTGTAAGGATAAAGGTCAAAATTAACATCAACGTCTTTATTTTTTAAATCGTTGATAATTGTTAAGCTCTGGTTTAAATCGTCTTCGAGGCCCTGATAAGCCTTAAGATGACTAATTTCCAAACGAGGCGTTTTCTTTAACTCCGCCACCAAATCTCCAATTTCCGCCATTGCCGCAATTAATCCTTCTTTTTCAGAGCGCAAATGAGTGGCGTACAAGGAGTCATATTTTTCCACAATTTTTAAAATTTCTAAAATTTCATATGGCGGAGTAATGCGAGAGTGGCTGAAACTCAAACCGGTTGAAACCCCGAAAGCGCCTTCCGCCAAACTTTCTTCCACTAAATATTTCATTTGTTTCAACTCATCATCGGTTAAATCGCGGAGTTCTTCGCCAATTAATCCCCTTCTGATGGTGGCATGTCCGACAAGCGTTCCAAAATTAACGCCGATTTTAAATTGGCTCAATTTTTCCAAAAATTCTCCGAAGCTTTGCCAATTCACATTAACTTGATTGGGATCGGCCCATTTTCTGATGCTTATCAAATTTCCTTTAATGAGCGGCGCTAAAGAAGAGCCGCAGTTCCCGGTCAAAATTGTGGTAATTCCCTGTTTCAAAAGGCTGGTTTGGCTTGGTTGGGTGAAAATAGTCAAATAATGGTCGGAGTCGCTATTGATATCAATAAATCCAGGCGCCAAATACAAACCATTGGCGTCAATAATCGTGTCGGCTTTTTTCTTCGCCAAAGCGCCAATAGCAATAATTTTATCTTTTTCAATTAAAACATCGGCGCGCTCTCCTTTCTCACCAGAACCGTCAAAAACAATGCCATTTTTTATTAAAATCGCCATACATTGCTATTTTACCACTTTTATTCAGATATTATAAGGCAATTTTTTCTATCGGAAGTTTCTGCCAGCGCTTATCAGTCAAATCCTTTCTCCGCAAAATTCCGGCTTTGGCGCCAATCGCCTCTACTACCGAGGTAGCATTGACGCTTGCCAGCTTAATAGCTGTTTCAATGTCTTTTTCCCTAAAAACGCTGCGATTTTTTACTTTAATGACTTGTTTGGTGATTAGCGCCGCCACAAATCCAGAAGCAAAAGCATCGCCAGCTCCGGTTCTATCCACTAATTTCTTCTCCCGGTAAATTCCGGCTCGCCATAAATTAGCGCCGTCAGAAACAACCACGCCATCGGGACCTTTGGTCATCACCACCAGCCCTTGAATCAAATCATCCAGCTTTTCAAAAACTTCTTTTTCTTTGCTAAATGGAATTCCCGTTAAAAAAGAAGCTTCTTCTTGATTCAAAACAAAGATATCAAAATTATTTAAAAGATGCGGCGATTTTTTAAAATTAATTAATTCGCCCATTCCCGGATTGATTGCCAGAAACACATTATTCTTTTTGGCAAAGTTAATGGCTTGAACTAAAAGATTTCTGTTGCCGGCCAAAGATGACAGATAGAGCCAGCGGCTTTTAATTTTTCGCCACGGAATTAATTTTTCCGAGATGTTATCGCCAGCACCTTTATAGCTTAAAATGGTCCGTTCCCCACTTTTAGTTAAGAAAATTACCGAGTAGGCGCTTGGCGTTTTGGCGTTAATTTGAAAGAATTTCGTCTCCACTTTCTCTTTTTGCAGCTCTCGCTGAATTTCCTCGCCGCTTACATCCTTGCCGACGCAAGAGATACAGGATGTTTTTAATCCTTGCCGGGAAAAAGTCACGGCAGTGTTGGTGCCGCCGCCACCAGTGGTAAAAGTCACTTTCGGAACTTTGATTTTTCCGCCAAACGGCAGGGCAATCCCTTCGCCCACCCGAAATCTTTTATCCTTGACAAAAACAAACGGAATTCCTTCAAAGAATCCATCTCGCGTCCCTGAACCTATCACTAAAATGTCGTACATAAAATTTATAAATTTATTTATTTTTTCTAGCAACTACTTTCTTCACTGTTTCTTTAATCGCGTTTTTGCCCATTCCGAATGCTTCAATCAATTCGTTGGGCTCGCCGGATTCGCCGAAGCGGTCGCGCATTCCAATAAATTCCATTGGCACCGGATAATTCTGTGACAAAACTTCTGCCACGGCCGAGCCCATTCCTCCCATAATCTGATGGTCTTCAACTGTTACTATTGCTCCGCAAGTTTTAGCTGCTTCTATAATCGCATTATTATCCATTGGCTTGATTGTGTGGTTATTAATAACCATTGCTTCAATTCCTTCCTTGGCCAATTCTTCGGCTGCCTCCAGGGCATTATACAAAAGCGGGCCACAGCCAATAATTGCCACATCTTTCCCTTCGCGTAAGCTTATGGCTTTGCCAATTTCAAACGGAGTTTCTTCAGTGGTGAAAATCGGAGTTTTTTCTCGGGCAAAACGCAAATAAACTGGGCCGATATATTTTGCCGCTGCTAAGGTAGCTTTGCGGGTTTCAATCGCATCGCCAGGCGCTATCACTATTAGATTCGGAAGACATCTGGTAATGGCGATATCTTCCAGTCCCTGATGAGTAGCGCCGTCAGGCCCAACTGAAACCCCGGCATGAGCGCCGCTCATTTTCACATTGGCATTATTGTAGCAAACGCTGACGCGCATCTGGTCCCAATTGCGACCCGGGCAAAAAACCGCATAAGTGGAAATAAATGGAATTTTTCCAGCCAAAGCCATTCCAGCAGCCAAACCCATCATATTTTGTTCGGCAATGCCGACTTCAATATAGCGTTCCGGAAAAACTTTTTGAAACATTCCTACGCGAGTCGAATCCGCCAAATCAGCGCATAAAGCAACAACATTGGGATTTTCCTTTCCTGCCAAAACCAAACCTTCACCAAATCCATCTCTCGTTGGTTTTTGTTCAATGTCTGGTGTAAAAACTTTTTGATTTAATTTTGCTTCTGGTTTTAACATAATTAATTTTATTCCGTTTCACTGGTAATTTGCCCCTGTAAAGTGCGGATTTGTCTCAGCGCATCCATCGCTTCCTCTTGATTGGGAGTTTTGCCATGCCACTCCGGCTTCCATTCCATAAAATCAACGCCTTTTCCGGGAATTGTGTGGCAGATTATCATTACTGGTTCTTCATAAATTGATTGAGCATGCTGGCAGGCGTCAATAACTTCCCTGATGTTGTGCCCATCCACCTCTAAAACATGCCAGCCGAAAGCCTCGTATTTATTTTTGAGCGGCTCCAGCGGCATCACATTCTCCGTAAAACCGTCAATCTGGATATTGTTTCTATCCATCAAGAAAGTTAAATTGTCCAATTTATGTTTGCCGGCAAACATAACTGCTTCCCAGGTTTGGCCTTCTTGCTGCTCGCCGTCGCCAGCAATGCAATAAACCTGCCATTTCTTTTTATCCATTTTTGCCGCATAAGCCATACCAACCGCAACAGACGACCCTTGAGCCAATGGCCCAGAAGCATTCTCAATGCCGGGCAAACTGCCGCGATGAGGATGACCTTGCAAACGGCTGCCAAATTTCCTTAATGTTTTCAATTCCTCTACCGGGAAAAATCCTCGGCGCGCCAAAGTCGCATATTGAATCGGACAAATATGGCCGTTGGAAAGAATTAACCTGTCTCTATCCGGCCAATCTGGCTTTTTTGGGTCAATATTTAAAATTCCGCCAAAATACAAAGCAGTAAAAACATCAGCCATTCCCAATGGCCCGGCTGAATGACCGGACTTGGCCTCTAAAAGCATTTCAATTACATCACAACGTAATTGACATGCCGTTTCTTCCAATTTTTCTAATTCAACATTACTAATCATAAATCATAATTAGCCATTGAGCGCAGCCATCGCCTCTTGAATATTTAAGCTATTAAATATATACGTTGCTGAATTTAGTATATCTGCTCCAGCTTCTTTTAAGAGCTTGGCGTTTTTCGGCGTCACGCCGCCGTCAACTTCTATTATAACATCGTTTTTATGAGCCTTCAAAGCTTTAATTTTGTTGATAACTTCCGGCTGAAATTCTTGACCGGCCAAACCGGGCTTGACCGCCAACATTTGAAAAAAATTTACCTCATTTAAATATGGTTCAAGATTGGCCACTGGCGTTTCCGGGTTAATGACAATGCCGATCTCTTTTTCAAACTCTTCTCCCAAATTAATGATTTTTTCCATAGCAGCTGTAGCCTCCAAATGCACCAGCGCCCTTTTCACCATTGGCACCCTTAGCCAACTCTCCAAAACCAATTCCGGATTTTTAACCATCAAATGAACCTCAATGTTAATTGAACTATCCAATCTTAATAAATCAGCGGAGTTATTCCAGGTTTGAGTAGATGTGAAAATGCCGTCTTCAACATCAATTTGAACCCAACTGGAATAAGGTTCGATTAATTTAATCTTTCTCTGTATTTCTGCGAACTCTTTTTCGTTAATGACGGGAATGATAAGCATATATTAAATTCATTGTGCATCAATTTTTGCAATTCTTCTTTTATATTTTTCTTCATTTCGGAATTTTGTTTCTAGAAATGTTTTAATGATGTGCTTGGCGGTGTCAAGATCGGTGATATCTGAGGCCAGAACCAAAACATTGATGTTGTCATTTTGTCGGCCGTGTTCAGCCATCCAAGCAGAAAGACAAGTGCCAGCGCGAACGCCTTTATAGCGGTTAGCCACAACAGCTATGCCAATGCCTGAGCCGCAAATCAAAATGCCGCGATTATTCTCGGAATCAGCTAATATTTTGACCGCAACCAGCTTGCCAAAATCCGGATAGTCATCTTCTGACTCATAAACATAGTTGCCCAAATCCTCAAAGGCAATCCCCTTTTCTTGCAAAAAGACCTTGATATCCTCTTTTAATTGGAAACCGCGATGGTCAGTGCCTAAATAAAGCATAATTTAATTATATTATGTATTGACTTGAAAAACCAGATAATTCGGACTCTGGTAAATCAACGGGAATTGCTCTTGATTTAGAATAAAGAAATCTTGGTTAATATGGAAATCTTTTATCTTACCTTGCTCAATGACAATATAATTGATGCCGTATTTTTTTATTAAATCAAAAGATTTTTCAGTGCCTTCATAAATACTTATAACATCGCTCTCCCTCTGGCTATAATCAATGCCGTGTGTCCAGAGCCAGCCCCGATAGCCCATTAAAATTCTTCTTCCGGTAAAACACGGGACAGGGTGATTGTGACGGTCTGAAGTTAGAAAAATTGATTCTTTCGGAGTATTCTTAAGAACAAAATTGGCCAGCGCCATATCTTCTTGAGAAAACATCTGCCAGCTTACATAAGATTCGCGAAAAACCGAAAGAAAACCAGTGGGGATGAGCAAAAGAAAAATAGCGGCAATGACCAGATAACCCCGTTTGCCCATTTTATTTTTAATTCGACCGAACCAATCGGCAATTAAAACCAAACTCAATAGAAACCACCAGAGCATTATTTTCATATTGTCATAAATGTGCGGCTGGAAAATAATCAGATTGGACAAGACGAATAATCCCAAAAATGCCAAATAAAAAGTTTTGAGCTTCGGCCGCGCCAGAACAAAGCCAACGATAAAAGCCGGCAAATAAAGCCCGAGATTTTTTATCCAAAACCACAGAACATTTTCTCCCTTGTCCGCCTGACTCAAAGAACCGCTCATCCAGCCAAAACCAAATCTCATAAAATGCTGACTGGATGCCGGATACAGCCACAAAACTTGCGGTAAAGCTAGAATTAACACTGGGATGCCAAACCAAAGCCAATTAATGATTATTTTCTTGAAATTTTTAATGTTTTGAAAAAATTCAATCAAAACCAAAAAACAAACAGCAAAAACTAAAGACATAAAAGTATGGGTATGAATAATCGGAAGGACGCCGGTCAATAATCCCGCGTACAATAATTTTTTCTTTTCTCCGTTTTGCCAATAAAGCCAAAGAAAATAAACCACTGCCACACCAATGGCCAAGCCCAGAATAATGGCTCGCTGCGGCAAAATATAATCAGCGATAATGTTGGAAAAATTAATTCTGTGGTCGGCCAAATGGCCGTATTCTTTGGTTAGTTGGCCTAAAAAAGTTATTAAACTTACTCCGCTGGCTTTAAAATCCTGCCAAAAATATTTCAAGCCAAGGGCGCTGCCATTAAAGAAAAACAAAAAAGGAACCAGAACAGCTCCGATCCTGCTATGCGTGATTTTGAGCACCAGAAAATAAAGCAAAACCACAAGAATCATCAAAAAAATAAAGCTTGGCAGAATCAAACTCCAACGCAGACTCATCCCCATTTTTTCCAAGGTGGCGCTGATAAAATCTGAAACAAAGGGATATCGCAATTTCTCTCCAACATAAACAGGATGAGCTTTTAATGCGGAAAATCCCCGTTCTTTTATGCTGGAAATCAATGACAAATGGAAGGCCAAATCGCCCCAGGTGGAACCGCCGGAATACAAACCATCCGGTTTTGGCTCAAGCATGTGGCTGGAAAGCAGATTAAAAAACAACCAACCAAAGAAAATAATTAAAATTAAAAGCGGCCAGTGCCTCTTACAAAAATTTTGAAAAACCATATTAAAGGATTCCCCCTGCTTTAATTACATGCTGAACCAAACTGGCGGCATACCCCCATTCATTGTCATACCAAACCAATACTTTCACCAAATCGCCGTCAATCACCTTGGTAAATGACAAATCCGCAATACTCGGATAAACATCGCCCACCAAATCGCTGGAAACAATCTGTTCTTCAACCGCCTTAAAAACTCCCTGCCAGCGCGGATTAGTGGCGGCATCTCTAAAAATTTGGTTAATTTCTTCAACGCTGGTCAGCCGCTTGGAGATAAAGGTAATATCTGCCAAGGAAACAATCGCGACGGGCGTTCTAACGGAAATCCCATCAAACAGTCCATTTAATTCTTTGATTACTTTGCTTACTGTGACGGCCGCGCCCGTGGTAGAAGGAATGAGGTTAATGGCTCCAGCCCGGCCGCGGCGCCAATCTCTGGCATCCGGACCATCAACGATTTTTTGAGAGGCGGTGTAAGCATGCGTCGTGTTTAAAATTGCTTTTTTTACGCCAATGGTTTCACAAAGTATAGCCATGGCCGGTGCCACTGCGTTGGTCGTGCAAGAACCGTTGGAAGTAATTTTTGCTTTTTTAATATCCTCATCGTTTACCCCTACTATCGCTGTTGCGCCCAATTTATAACTCAAATTATCGTCCTTGCACGGCGCGGAAACCACAGCTCTTTTGGCGCCGGCAGTTAGATGGGCCGAGGCCTTTTCAAATGTTTCAAAAACTCCGGTTGATTCTACGGCCACATCAATTCCTAAGGCGGCCCAGGGCAATTTTAACGGGTCTTTTTCCTGCAAGAATTTTATTTTTTTATCATCAACGATTAAAAAACTGGCATTTTTATCTGCTGAAACTTTCCTCTGGTAGCGACCGTAAACTGAATCGTATTTCAAAAGATAGGCCAAATTATCCAAATCACCTAAATCATTAATAGCGGCAATCTCTATTTCCGGCCGCTCAAAAGCCAGTTTAAAAAACGCCCGACCGATGCGACCTAAACCGTTAATTGCTATTTTCATAAGATAAAATTTAAATAATTAAAAAACGACATTGCTATTATTATACCTGATATAACAAACCGCCGCAACTTTCAGTTGCGGCGGTAAAACCAATACTTAAGAATTTTGAAGCCAAAAAGCCGCTATGCCGAAAGCCACGGCCACATTTAATGATTCTTTTCTGCCGACCATCGGGATTTCCACAATTTTATGACATTTCTTGAGAATTTTTGATGAAATCCCCTTCTTCTCATGTCCTATAACCAAGGCGATTTTTTGTTTTTTCGGCAGCCGGAATTTATTCAAACTAATGGCGCGCTTGGTTAATTCTAAACCAATAATATAAAATCCTTCTTTTTTTAATGCGTTCAATAATCGCCAAGTTCGGCCAAACTTTTCCCATTCAATATACTCTTCGGCGCCTAAAGCGGTTTTATGAATTTCTCTTTTTTGCCGGCCACCAATTGGTGATGGCGTAATGCCACACAAAAACACCTTTTTAAAACACAAGGCCTCGGCTGTCCGAAAAACGGAGCCTACATTAAGTAAGCTCCGGATTCCATCTAATACAACATAAAATTCCTTCTGCATAAAATTAGTAATCGGCTGGCATATGATTATGCCTCTCTTCTTTCTTTTCCTCCGGCAAGTCAGCCACCACTACTTCGGTAATCAAGAACATTGAAGCAGCGGAAACGGCATTTTGCAAAGCGCTTTTGGTAACTTTAGTCGGATCAATAATGCCAGCTTTTACCATATCTTCATATTTTCCGGCTTCCGCATTATAGCCGAAATTAAATTCTTTATTATCCAGCACCTGTTTCAAAACCACTTCACCGCTCTGACCGGCATTTTCCGCAATTTGCTTGAGTGGTGCAGAAACGCTGTCTAAAACAATGGAGGCGCCAATCATCTGGCTAAACTTGCTCTGGTCTTTTGACAATTCTGCCACTATTTTATTTCGCACTTCATTGGCAGTTTTAGCCAAAGCCACACCGCCACCAGGCACAATCCCCTCTTCAATGGCTGCTTTGGTGGCAGAAACCGCATCTTCAATCCGATGTTGCTTTTCTTTTTGTTCAACTTCAGTTGCGGCTCCAACCCTAATCACTGCTACTCCGCCAGAAAGTTTCGCCAATCTTTCCTGCAATTTATCGCGGTCAAAATCCGAATCAGCTTTTTCCAAAAGCATTTTAACTTGCTTTACTCTTTTTTCAATTTCCACTTTGGAGCCCTTGCCATCAACAATGGTTGTTTTCTCTTTGTCGCAGATTATCCTTCTGGCGCTACCCAAATTTGCAACATCGGCGTTTTCCAACTTGCGGCCCAGTTCTTCGGAAACTACTTCTGCCCCGCAAATCACTGCAATGTCTTGCAGCATATCTTTTCGCCTGTCGCCAAAGCCCGGAGCTTTTACTGCCACGGCATTAAAGATGCCGCGCAATTTGTTGACAACCAAAGTCGCCAAAGCCTCGCCCTCAACTTCATCAGCAATAATCAACAGGGTTTTTTTGCCAGTTTGAATAATTTTTTCCAATAAACCAATGATATCAGCCACAGCAGAAATTTTTTTATCCGTAATCAAGATATATGGGTCATCCAAAACCGCTTCCATTTTTTCCGGATTGGTAACCATATACGCAGAAATATAGCCGCGGTCAAATTGTAAACCCTCAACTACTTCTTTGGTCAAACCGAGAGTTTGTGATTCCTCCACAGTCACTACGCCGTCTTTTCCGGCTTGCTCAATTACTTCGGCAATCAAATTGCCGATTTCAGCGTCGCGAGCGGAAATCGTGGCAACCTGAGCTTTTTCCTCTTTGCTGGAAATCTGTTTGGAAACTTTTTTCAACGCTTCAAGCAGCGCCTCATAAGCCGTTTCCATTCCCTTTCTCATACCAATCGGATCAACCCCGGCTTCCACGTTCTTTAGCCCTTCGGCCATCATAATCTGGGCCAAAAGAGTGGCGGTGGTTGTACCGTCACCAGCCACATCATTGGTTTTGGAAGCAACCTCTTTGACCAATTCAGCGCCGATGTTTTCAACTTTATCCGGCAATTCGATTTCTTTGGCAATAGTCACGCCATCCAAAGTAATGGTTGGCGCGCCATAACCTTTGTCCAAAATTACTGCCCGGCCTTTGGGGCCCAAAGTCATTTTTACGGCATTAGCTAATTTGTCTACGCCGTTTTTAATTGCTTTTCTCGCCTCGGATTTGAATAAAATTTGCTTGCTCATATAGTTTAGAAATTAGATATTAGAAATTAGGACTTGCGCCATTATTGAACTTCATTCAATAATGGCTATAATGTCATCCTCGCGAGCGACCAAATAATCTTTGTTATCAATTTTAATATCGCTTGGGCTATATTTTTGAAACAAAACAATGTCTCCGACTTTTACTTCAGGAGCAATCCTTTTTCCTTGGTCATTAATTTTGCCGGGCCCAACCGCAATCACTTTGCCTTTTTGCGGCTTTTCTTTTTCGGCCGTATCCGGCAAAACAATGCCCGACTTGGTCACGGCATCTTCGTTAAGTGGTTCGATAATAATATGATCTGATAATGGTTTTAACATAACGATTTTTATTATATTAGCACTCTCGACTTTTGAGTGCTAATAGTTATTTTAATCAATTTCTGGGGCATGTCAACCCCGCACCCACTTAAGACGGATGCGGGGTCAAGTGTTTATAATTTCTAATTTTTGTTGTATAATCTATGAAAATGCCCCTATTTAATTCCAAAAAAACAAACTCCAAAAAAGACCGCCGCAAAGAGTTGGATATTTTTAAATCTTATAAAAAAGAGATGGAGAAAATCGTAAAAAATGTTGCCAAAAGGGTGAAAAAAGAGAAGCTACAGAAAAAATACATCAACTTAAAGCAGAATCCCTTGGAAGAAATCAAAAAAGAAATCCTGACAATCCTAAAACACTCATTAAAAACTCCAGCGAAGATTGAGCAAGACATTGAATTAGAAATTCCACCTGAGTATATTTCAGCTGATTTGGCGTTTTCGGTCTTCCCTCTTGCCAAATCCCTGAAAAAATCCTCAACAGAAATCAACCGAGAAATCACGGCAGCCATCAATCACAACAGCTCCGAATTCATTGCTAAAGCCGAAGAAAAAAATGGCTTCATTAATCTTTATTTGAAAAAAGATGAATTTTACAAAACAACTTTGACGGAAATAGAAAAAGCCGGAGGAAAATATGGCGAAAGCGATATTAACGCTCAAAAAGTGGCAGTTATTGATTATTCCTCTCCGAATGTTGCCAAGCTATTCCACGTTGGCCATTTACGCTCCACTATTATCGGCCAGGCCCTAACTAACATTTATCGTGAAACTGGCTACAGCGTCATTGCCGACAACCATCTTGGCGATTGGGGCACTCAATTCGGCAAAGTAATTTATGCTTATCAAAATTGGGGAAAGGAAGAAGAAATTTCCCGAGACCCAATTCGGGAATTAAAAAATCTCTATGTCCGTTTCAATAAGGAGGCGGCTAATAATCCGGAATTAGAACAAAAAGCGAGGGAAATTTTTCAACGTTTGGAACAAAAAGATCCGCGTTTATTAGCGCTCTGGAAAAGGTTCCGCGATTTAAGTATTGAGGCGCTTAAAGAAACTTATAAAAATTTGGGGGTTGATTTTGACTTGTGGCTGGGCGAAAGCTATTTTACTGACGAAGACGACGACATCATTAATTCTTGTTTGAAAAAACATTTATGCCATAAAGATTCTGCCAGCAAAGCCATAGTAGTAGATGAATTAGATCATCTCCCCTCTTTTCTGCTCCGTAAACAAGATGGGGCAAGTTTATATATTACCCGAGATTTAGCTACTTTGAAATTACGATTAAAATATTTTAATCCCGATGCCATCTTATATGTTGTCAGTAGTGAACAAGACCTTTATTTCCAGCAATTATTCGCTTTGGCTGAAAAACTGGGGCATCTTAAGGTGGCTGGAGTTAAACATATTAATTTTGGCCTAATTCTTCAAGAGGGCAAAAAAATGTCCACCCGCGAAGGCCGTGCTGTGGAATTAGACGATTTAATTATCCAATCAATAAAGAAAGCGAAAGAAATCACTGAGGAGAAAAATCCCAACCTGCCGAAGAGCGAAAAAGAAAGAGTCGCCAAGATTTTAGGGGTCGGCGCTATTATTTATAATGACCTGCATCAGGGTCGCAACAAAAACATTTCCTTTGATTGGGATAAAATGCTGAATTTAGAAAGTGGCACCGCTGCTTATCTGCAGTATAGCTATGTCCGGATTAACTCTATTTTGGAAAAAATCAAAGAATCCGAGCCTAAAAATATTATATTTGAGAAAGAGGTTGAGTTCGCATTAGCTAAAAAATTGGCCTTCTTTCCGTATATTATTATCCGAGCCCAAAAAGAAGACGCTCCACATTTTATCTGCACGTATCTGGAAAAGTTGGCTCAATTATTCAATAATTTTTATGACGCGATTTCCGTTATCCAAACAAAAAATTCCGACCTCCGCCAATCCAGAATTGCCTTAATTAAATCCGTCGCCATAGCCATAAAAAATGGCTTATACTTGCTCAATATCCGAGTTCCTGATAAGATGTAAATCAGATTTTTTATATGCTGAAATTAAACAACCACTACTTTCTCCTGCGCCACGGCCAAGCCACGTCCAATCTAAATCCCCGTTGGATGGCCGCCTGGCCGGAAAAACAAAAAGTTTCACGCTTAACGCCAAAAGGAATAAAAGAAATCAAAAAAGACAGTCGATTCTTCAAAAAAATCGGCTTAGATTTAATTTATAGCTCGGACCTGCATCGGACGGCCCAAACCGCCAAAATTGTGGCCCGCGCCACCAAGGCGCCGGTGATTTTTGCGAAAGATTTAAGGGAATTGAATACAGGGATTTTCAACGGCCAATCGTCCACTTTATATCATGCTTATTTCAAAAATAAATTGGAAAGATTCGTAAAGCGGCCAGCCAAAGGAGAAAGTTTATTGGATTACCGGCGAAGGATTTATAAATTTTTCAAAAAAATCAATCAAAAACATAAAGGTAAAAAAATATTAATAATCTGCCACGGCGATCCTTTATGGCTTTTGGAGGGTGCGGCCGAAAACAAAACGCCGAGACAAATGCTAAAAATCTATGGAAATCGCCTTATGCCCGGTGAATACAAAGAATTAAAACTAAAATAATTTTTATATTTTCTTCAGATTTATTTTTATTTTTTCTCCGTCAATATTTAATTCTTTGGCAGTTAAGCCCGAAGCCGCCGCAAGCTCGGCACAGGCGCAATTTTCTTTTAATTCTTTCTGGAATTTTTGAATAATGGCCGCCAGCGCCCTGTTTTTAGTTTCATACTCCAAAACTACGTTTTTGTCTTTGACACTCAAATTATTTTCTTTGCGCAATTGATTGATTTGGCGGCTTAATTCCCGAAGCATCCCCTCTTCTTTTAATCCTCCTGAAATTTCTGTGTCCAGCTTATCTTCCTCGCCCAAAACTACATCGCGCACATTCAATTCCTGTTTTACCAAATCAACAAAAATGTTTTTAAACATTTCCTTGTCTTTAAAAGAAATTTTATTTAATGGCTGGCGAATTTTAATACCAGCACTAGCGCGCAGAGCCAAGCCGATTTCTACTGCCCTTTGAGTTAACCGCATCCTTTTAATGACCTCGGGGTCAATGGTCAAATCGTTTTCTTTCGTCCAGTTCTCCAAATGGACAGATTCTTTTTTGTCCACCAATTTCAAGTTTTGATAGATGTGTTCGGATATAAACGGCATAAACGGAGCGATCAATTTGGACAATTCAAATAGGGCAAAACCGAAATATTCTCCTCCGCTACCCTTCTTAAATCGGTCGCGGCTTAATTTCAAATACCAAGTGGAAAATTCATCAATAAAATCTTTGATGTGGCGCGTGGTTCCGACAATCCCGTATTTATCAAGTAATTTTGTCGCTTCTTCCGTAACGTTGTTCAATCTGGCAATAAGCCACTGGTCCATCGGGTCGGCAGAAGCGATCTTAGCCATTATTTCGGAGCGCGTCGGAACGTTTTTATCCGCAAAGTACATCTGATAAAAACTATAAATGTTGGACAACAATAAAATAATCTTTTTGTACACCTCATCAATTCCTTTGTCGGAAAAATTCAAATTTTCCGCCGCCATTACCGGAGAAGATAAAAGATAAAACCTTAAAGCATCGGAGCCATATTTCTCCATTATTTCCATCGGATCAGTATAGTTATTCAAATGCTTACTCATCTTCTTACCATCTTCAGCTAAAACAATTCCATTTACAATTACGTTTTGGAAGGATATTTTTTCTTTAATGGCTGTGGCAATGACGTGCAAATAATAAAACCAGGCCCGAGTTTGATCAACGCCCTCAGCAATAAATTGTGCCGGAAAATTGCTGTCAAATTTTTCTTTATTCTCGAATGGATAATGTTCTTGGGCAAACGGCATTGAGCCGGAATCAAACCAAGTATCTAACACATCGGATATTCTTTTCATTTTTTTCCCACACTTTTTACACGGTATTTCAACCTTATCAATAATATGTTTGTGCAAATCGGAAATCTTTACTCCGCTCGCCTCTTCCAGTTCTTTTACAGAACCGAAAACAATAGTCTCTCCGCATTCACATTGCCAAATTGGAATGACCGAAGCCCAAAAACGCTGGCGGCTGATAGACCAATCATAAGCACCTTCCAGCCACTTACCAAAACGTCCTTCTTTAATATGCGCTGGAAACCAATTGATTTCTTTGGCTAATTCCAATAATTTCGGCTTAAGTTCCAAAACTTTAATAAACCATGATGCAGTGGCATAATTAATAAGCGGGGTATCGCAGCGCCAACAATGCGGATAGCTGTGTTCAAATTCTTCTTCGCTGAAAAGCAAGTTATTTTTCTTTAAGTATTCAATAATTAGCCTATCGGTTTTTTTTGTATCTTCTATCGGTTTCACGTTCAAACCGGCGAAATCTTTCACTTCGTCGTAAAAACGGCCGTCCAATCCGACATTTTGAATCATCGGCAATTTCTTTTTCTGTCCCAGAACCATGTCTTCTTCGCCGTAAGCCGGAGCAATATGAACAACGCCCGTGCCATCTTCGGTTGAAACGAAATCAGCGCTTACAATAGTATAAATATTTTCTTTATTAGGAATTTCCCTATCCAAATAATACGGAAATAGCGGCTTATATTTTTTGCCAACCAATTCCCTGCCTTTAAATTCCTGAACAACTTTAACATCGGCGCCGGCCTTCTTATCTTTTTTATATTCATCGCTAATCAAATATTGCCCTAGGTCATGTCTTGAGACAATATAATTACCGTCTGATATTGCTGAATGGCCCTTCAAAGAAAATTTAACATAATCAACATCTTCACCAATCGCCAGAGCCACATTACCGGGTAGAGTCCATGAGGTTGTGGTCCAAGCTAAAATATAAGTTCCCGGTTCGTCAACCAGCTCAAATTTTACCGTAACAGAAATGTCCTTAATATTTTGATATCCTTCTGCCACCTCGTATTGTGAAAGCGTTGTTTCGCAGCGCGGACAAATAAGCAGGGATTTATAACCTTCATAAACCAATCCCTTATCCCAAAACTGCTTAAATACCCACCAAACGGATTCCATATAATTCAGATCCATGGTCTTATATGCATTTTCCATATCCGCCCAGCGGCCGAGCCGATTTATCACTTTTTTCCATTCTTCAACATAGGTCAAAACTTTAGAGCGGCAGGTCTCGTTGAATTTGTCAACGCCAAAATCTAAAATTTCTTTTTTGCTTTTGAAGCCCAATTCCTTTTCAACAATGTTTTCAATTGGCAGGCCATGACAATCCCATCCCCAACGCCTTGCCACATGATAACCCTTCATAGTCCAATAACGCGGCACGACATCTTTCATTATACTGGCAACCAAATTACCATAATGCGGTGTGCCGGTGGCGAATGGCGGACCATCATAAAAAATATACTCGCCCTTGGGGGCTTTTTTTTCTAATGATTTCTGGAAAATCTTGTTCTCTTTCCAAAAATTCAATATTTTTTCTTCAATTTCTTTGATGGAAAACATGATGGAATAGATATATATTACAAAAAATAATCCAAAAACACAAACTTAAA
>Ga0315291_10001419_pt1 | contig 31984 bp, 35 predicted proteins | sample YL17G12_20_MG_FD_203070 | JGI IMG/M metagenome (GOLD analysis project Ga0315291, IMG submission 203070) | Sediment microbial communities from Yellowstone Lake, YNP, Wyoming, USA - YL17G12_20 | ecosystem: Environmental > Aquatic > Freshwater > Lake > Sediment | place: USA: Wyoming | collected...
TCAGCGCGTCAAAAACGGCATATGCAAAAGATGGAACGGTTCTTGTTGACCCGTAACTCCTGGTCCAGCAGTCTTTTATGCCTGCGAGACCGAGTATGACTTTCGCAACCTCGCTTGCAACTATGCCTAGGCCTCGCGGTCCTGGAACAACGTCAATTCTGACGCTTCCGCATTTTCCTTCAACATTAAACGGGATTGAGTGATGTTTTCCACAGCCACATTCCCAGCTCCCACATCCTCTTCGCACAGGAACTACATGCAACCTTGCATTTGCCGCGGCTTTTTCTATGGCATTTCGCACCTGGCGCGCCTTTCCAGCCCCTAAACCTATGTATCCATCTCTGTTTCCGACAGCCACTATAGCCTTGAAACTTGATTTCTCACCAGCGTCAGTTTGCTTCTGAACAAGATTGACGTTTATGACTTCTTCCTGCAAGTCTGGAAGCAACGTATCGATAATCTGTGGTTCCTTAGGTTGCATGCCACCCATGAAGATTTCTTCAATAGAGGTTATCCTGCCTTCTTGAATCATTTTGCCAAGTCTGGTCTTCGGAACCCATTGCTCTAGATTCCTCGACTGGCTTACTTGATCACGCCTTTGGCTTCTTCTTTGAGCTCTCAACTTTTTTTACCCCACTTTTGAACGAAGAAACTATGTTCTTCTTGACCTTTTCGAAATTTTCCGGCAAATTCTCCGGAGGCAACTCTTGTTTCAGATACGCTGAAAATCTGGATTGGTACGCTTTCTGGTCTGATGCCAGATCTTTTGCGTATCGCACGATGTGTTCACCCTTTGTCCTTTTTTCGTCTGGCAGTTTCTCCTCGCTGTGTGGCACGTTCACTCCAGCATCTAAAACTCCTTTTAGAACCGCAAAAACTCGCGCGCCTTTGGAGGGTGAATGCAATCCTATGTCTGGAACTGCTTCTGCTATGCCCTTGGTCTTGGCTTTGGAACCGCACAAAAGCCCAGTTAAGTAGGCTGCAGGCAGATTTCCCTTGTTGGTTTTCCATTCATACTTCCCAAGCTCTCGGCTGTGAGCTGACACTAGAACTTGGTCTCCTTCTGGTTTAGCTATTACTACTTGAGCGATCATGTTTTGGAGTGAACCACGTATTACTAGTCGTGGCTTCCCAGAAAGCACAAGAGCCTTTCTCGCCTTGTAGTCTGTCTTCCCTTCTCTTCGCCGTCTGTATGGAGCACAATAACCCGCGTTCTGAGCCATCTACCGTTTCCTCCAAAGTTCATGTGCTTTTAGATATCGCTCTAGGGCAGCAACAGATTCAAACCTTCCACTGCTGGCCATCGTGTACAAATTCCGATAAGCGCTTTCAGCGATTATTTTTTTGGTCTTCAGAGTGCGGAGCCTCTTCCTCAAGGCTCTTATTCGGCTCATCCAAGCTTCTTTCCTTGAAACCCTTGCGTGTGGTGACCCAGTTCTGCTACCTGCTCCGGTTCGTAAACCCTTCTTTCTCTTCTTGTGCAAAACGCGGGCTCGCGCACGGCTGACCCCGCTTTCGGGTAGCGCCTTGATAATGCCTTCATGAATCAGTCTTCTTATCTCGTCTCTAGTCATTGCCGTTCCTGCGTCTTCCGTTTTTTCTGAGTCAATCCAAACTCTGTTCTGTCCAACTTTCAGTATCTGTGCTGCTAGACGCCGTTGGCTCTTAAGATCGGTCATTGTTTCTCTGTCTCCTTTGCACGTTTAGGCTTCTCTCGTTTCTGCTTGGGTTTGTCATCTTCCTCCATCTTCAGCTGTTCTTCTTTCATCTCAAGCTTCTCTTGTTCGGTCGGTTCTTTTTCCTCCGCTGCCTTCTCCTTGATCGTCGTGACATTCAGGATGGTTAGCCTCTTCCTTTTTGCTTCAGCAAGGATCTTGACTCTTTTCCGTTTACCTACAGTGTGAGCGATTCTTATGACCTGAGTCTTAGGGTCGACATTCTTGAGTCCTTCAACATTAAACACTAGAACTTCTCTGTAACCAGATGGATGGAGTCCCCTCGTTGCCCTCGGGCTCCTGTACCCTATGCTTACACCAGGCGGCCATCCGTCATACATGAGACGCACTTTATGATCCAAACCGCGTGGTCTCCGCCAGTTTTCCTTGATGCGCACATATCGCCAGCTTTCAGGCCTGACGAAATTTGGTTTCTTCTGCTTCATCCGCTTTCTGAGTCTCAATGCTCTCTCAAGAGTTCCATTTGTTTGTGCGGTCATCCTTCCATTCCCTCACTTCGTTCGTACACGAATATTCCATCTAGGAAAATTCTAGGGTCTTTTCTTTTCACTTTGGTTGCTTGTTCGATGTTTGCTGCCGTTTGACTCACGTCTTCCAAGTTTATGCCTTGCGCGATGACGTCTTCGCTTTGAACTTTGACCTTTGCACTGCCTACTATCCTTGCCTTCCTTGGGTTTCGTTCCCCAGTGAAGTTCTCAATCAGAACTATGTCGTCTTTGACTTTGACAGAGATTGGAAAATGAGAGAACACGATTTTTGTTTTGTAGGTGAAGCCTTTTGTGACGCCTGTAATCATGTTTTGGATGTGCGAGAAGACTGTTCCGACGATGGCGGTTTCCTTTTTGCGGGGCCATTCAGCCCAGATTCTGATGGTTTTACCGTCGAGTTTGATTGATAGTGGGGCCTGTTGAAAGTCGCGTATCAACGTTCCTTTTGCCCCTTTGACAGTTACTTTTCGTCCCTCCACAGCGGCTTCCACATCATCTGGAACTTCAATCGTTCTTGAAACTTCTATGGCTCGCATCAAAAAGCACCCTTGTCAGTACACGTATGCTAACAGTTTTCCTCCAACGTGTTTTTCCCCTGCTTCTTTGTGCGAGAGGACGCCCTTGGCTGTCGAAATGACGATAATGCCCACTTCTCTTGATGGAAGAACCTTCTTCTCCCATCCCTCAAACTCATCCGCTTTAACTGAAAATCGCGGTCTGACTGCACCACACTTGTTTATTCTGCCCAGCAGCTGAACCTTGAACTTCCCAGATCGACCGTCGTCCACAAACTCAAATTCACCTATGTATCCGTTCAACTGCATAATCCGCAGAACTCGACCCAGAAGCTTAGAGGCTGGGCTGATTATGCACTCCCGTTTGTTGCGCATCTCGTTGTTTACTATTGTTGTCAGACCGTTTGCCAAAGTGTCCATCGTGTTTTCCTCGTTACTCATATTTTTTGAAACCGAGTTTTATGGCTACTTCCCTAAAACAATGCCGGCATAAATATAAATTGTAACGTCGAATAACTGGCCCGTACGATCCACATCTGCTACAGGGTCTTGCTCCCTTGCCATACTTCCGCTCCTTCTTGGGTTTCTGCTTAGCCATGCCTACATCTCCTTCTTAGGCGATTTCAACTCCCAAAGTGTCTTTGACAAAAACCATAGACTCATCTGGCGTCAACACGTGTGATGATCCAATCTTCGCTCTTTTCCTCCGTCGATTCTTCACGCGGTAACCAGGACGGATCATAGCTACACAAACGTCCATGCCAAATATGCCCACGTCTGGATCGTATTTGACGCCTTGGATCTCAATATGCTCCTTTATGCCGAATGAGAAGCTTCCATTCTTGTCAAAGCTCTTTCTGGAGATTTTCTTGTCGACTACAGGTAGGACTTTGTTAAGGAAGTCTATGGCATCTTGTTTTCTTAGTGTCACAATGCATGCTATCGGTTCCCCTTTCCTAGTTCCGAAATCCCTTATACTCTGTTTGGCCTTCCGCTTTCCTGGTTCTTGGTTTGTTAGCTCTCTCAGAACCTTGACTGCTTTCTCTAGAGGTTCCCCAGACTTTCCGACGCCAATGTTAACAACCACTTTGTCTATTTTGGGTTTTAGCATTGGATTTTCTTCCCATGCTTTGCGGATTTCATCCTCTGACAACTTAGGCCGCCTCCGGTAATGTGATGAGCGGTTGTGCTTCGCCTACAACAAAGACGAAGTCTAGGATTGTTTGGTAGCGGTTGTCCTTCTCATCTTGGATTGTAACGAGCATGTCTCTGCGTTTCTTTCCTTCTGCTTTTTCGATTTCGATTATTCTGCCATGCTTCCCCATGTTTTTTCCGCCAGTTATTATTGCAAAATCATTCTCCTTCATCTTCACGCGTTCAATTACCTGTTTTTCAGGAAGACTCATTTTCAAAATGTCAAGAGTCTCGGACTTGTCTTCCTGCGGATTCTTAGGATCGGCTATTTTCACTTGTATGTTAGAGCCATCGTGAAGGTTAAGCTGCATGTTTCCTTTTCTTATGATCCCCTTGTTTTCTATTCTGCAAAGCTTGAATTTTGATTCTTCTTCGTTGATAGGTTGAAGGAACAATCCTTTTGCGGATGGCATTACTCGGAAGCTCTTTTTGATGTCAGGCATCGAAATGACATCGCCTAACCCTACTGGAAAATCATCTTGCCGTCTAGCTTTTTCGTCAACGTAGATTCTTCCCTGTGAAACTATTGCCTTGGCCTCCTTCCTAGTTTTGGCAAGCTTCAGAATGTCGCGAAGGATTACGGCTAAGGGCATACATTGTTCCTGAGCATGTGGGCCACAAGAAGGCTTCACGATCCAAGTGACTTCTTTTCTGTGGATCGGCCAGAATCTTGGCGCTGGCTTACGTTTCAGCCCTGTAGATGCTCCTTTTCTACCCAATCCTTATACTCCTCCCTCAGATTTCTTGGCGGATTTTCGCTTCGTTCTTGCTTTCTTTTCCTTTGGCTTCTCTTCTTTCTTGGTGACCGCTTTTTCCTTGGTATCTGCTGCTTTTGGCTTTCGGAGTGCTCGTTTTTTCCTTCCACTGGGTTTCTTTTCTTTTGCTTTCTCAGTCTTCACCTTTTCTTCAGCCTTTTCTTCGGTGATTTCCCTCTTAATCTCGACAGGTTCCCTTTTGGGTTTCTCTGCAGCCTTCTCCACTTTCTTGTGGGTAGCACGCTTTCTTTCAATGATTTTTTTGCGCCACTTATCGTCGAGAACCAAGCTCTTGATAACGATTTTAGAAGGATGTACGGGAACAAAGATCGAGCTCCCATCTACTTTTTCTCGAGTCAAACCGTCAATATATAGTCTGTATTTATTACTGTCTATTCGGCTTACCTTCCCCTCAAATCCTTTGTGATCCCCTCGCACGACGCGAACTGTGTCACCGCTTCTCACTGGGAGAGTTTTCACTTTTTGTGAGGCCTGCAACTCCGGTGATAAATGTGCACCGAAATGCTTGTGGCGCTTGTGATCAGGTGCTTGATAAAGCATTTTTCTTTGTTTTCCAGGTTTCAACGTTTGCATTTTTCACCCTCCATTTACACTATTATGCTAGAAGCGCTCGCGATTCTTGGCCATCTCTCAGCAGCTTCTTTGGCGACCGGACCACGGATTTCTGAGCCTTTCATTTCTCCTTCAGGGGTAATTATCACCGCTGCATTGTCTTCAAACCGTATCCAGACGCCATCAATCCGTCTGTAAGGCCTTCTCTGCCTCACAATGACTCCTTGAAAGATCTTCTTTCGCATATCAGGTGTTCCTTGTCTGACCGAAAGGGTTATTCTGTCTCCCACAGAGCCAGATGGGTAGCGTCTCAGTCGTCCCTTGTATCCCATAACCTGTATGAGTCGCAATCTTCTTGCTCCAGTGTTGTCGGCACATTTCAAGACTGAACCAGCCGTTAATCCTCTTGAAATCCTGAACCCCTGTGCGGTCATTCCTTTTGCGCCAGAAGCTCTTTGCTTCGCTTTTGCCGCCATCTCACTTCGCCTCCAGTCTTTCAACAACTACGAAGGATACCGTTTTACTCAACGGGCGACACTCAGCTATTTTCACGTGGTCTCCCTCTTTTGCGCCTACACATGGGGGGCTGTGTGAAGGGATTCGACTCTTCCTTCTTTCGTATCTCATGAACTTTGGGACATATTGAAGATAATCACGCTTGACTATGACCGTCTTGTCCATTTTCGAGCTAACAACAACTCCTTCCAGTACGCGACCGCGAACGGACAGTTCCCCGTGAAAAGGACAGTTTACGTCTTCGCAAGACTTCTTAGGTTTCTTGAAAGTGAGCGACATTACCATAATCGCCTCACAGTTTTCTTAAGGCGATCCTCAGGTCTTCCCTCAAGGAGTCTACCATCAATCTCGACAATTGTGTCGTCCGAGAATTTGAAGTGAAAAACGTTCAGGTTTTTTGGAATGATTTTTCTTTTGCCTTCCTTCAAAAGCGTGAAGGTATTTCTTGTTTCGTCTATCACTCTTCCGGCTAGTGCCTTATGATTAAGATGTGTGCTTTTGATGATTTTGGCCTCGGTTCCAATGAACTCGTGGCTAGTTATCTCTGACGTCACTTTCATTCCTTTTTCTTCCTCTTCTTCTTTCTTTCTTTTGCTCTTTCGGCTTCTCTTTTGGCTTCTTCACTAGTCCTAGTTTTTCCTCGTTTTCTATGGTCAACAGTTTGGCTATCGCCCTGCGCAACTCTTTTACTCGAGCTGGGTTCTCTACTGTGCCGCCTGCCTTGATCATTGTTTTCAGTCTAGTGAGTTCTATCTTGATTTCGCCGAGTCTCTTAGTTCTTTCTTCAGAGGACATGTCTCTGATTTCTTTGATTCTCATTAGAGGCATTTACTCTGTTTCCTCCCCTGTTTCGTCATCGCTCGCTTCTTCAGATTCCGTCTTATTCTCTGTTACCACTGCGTTCTCTTCTTTCATTTCCGCAGTTTCTTGTTCAAGCTTCTCTTCATCAGCAGGTACTTCCACCTTTTCTTCCGTGGGTGGAAGCTTCTCAGCTATCTTGATTTTGTCTGGGAACTTTGCGTCTGGAGGCATTATTCTAACTCTAACGCCGAACATGCCGGGCTTCAGTTGAACGTGGACTTCAGCTTTTCTCGTGTATTTTGTCGGTGGTTCTCCGCATTTCGGGAGGTAGCCTGATTTGAATTTTTCATATCTTGCCCGTTCGGTTCTTAGCTTGCCGCTTATTATTATTTCTGCGCCTAGGGCTCCAGCCTCTATGACTTGATTTAGAGCCCAAAAACCTGCACGCCTGAAGTGTACGCCTCTCTGCAGTGCTGAGGCGACTTTTGAGGCAACAACGTAAGCGTTCAATTCTGGTATCTCAATCTCAGAAACGGAGATCTGTGGGTTTGCGACCTGGAACTTTTCTTCCAGAAGGCTTGCAAGCTCTCTTATTGTTTCTCCGCCACGGCCTATCACTAGACCTGGGCGCATGGCGTAGATGACTATGTGGGTTCCCAAGGGCGTCTTTGATATTGAGACGCCTCCATATCCTGCTCTTTCAAGCTTACTCTGGAGAAACTCGTCGATTTCTGTTCGTTTTATGGACTCAGATATGAAGTGCTTGACGACAGCCATGCTATGCCTCTCCTCCGGTTTCTGGTCTCTCTTCAACGACTATTTCGATGTGGGTCAGAATCTCAATTTTCGGTGAGGCTCTTCCTTGAGCTCTAGGTTTGAAACGTTTCATTTTCATTCCTTGATGTGACACTGCATGAATGATTCGAAGTCTGTCAATGTCTAACCCCTTGTTCTCTGCGTTGGCCTCTGCGCCTTCAAGCACTTTTAAAACGTATCTCGATACTTTCACTGGGTATCTGCCTACGAATGCCTTCTGTAGACCATGGCGGTGACCGAGTTTCTTTGTGAATCTCATATATGGAACTGGTTTTTTCTTGGCGATAACATCGTTAAGGTACTGCTTTGCTTTGGGAAGCATCATTCCTTTAATCGTTCTACATACTTCCCGTGCCGCTTTATGGGATACTCTTATCTCTCGAGCGCTGGCTTTCGCTGTTTTTTCCGGGTCCAGTTCCTCGTCTGTTATGGCGTATCCCCATTTTGGCACTTTATGCCCTCTCCAACTGTGCAAATGAACAGCAACATGGCGATTTATATGGCTTTCCGTCAACATAGATGGTTTGCAGACTGTTTTAGCTATCTTGAATCTGGCCCCTTTTTCCAAGTCAGGCGTGTCTCGTTTCCGAGTTTCTCACGTTCGACGTGCATGCGACCAGTGGCGGCAGGAGTAGGGATCAAAGCTGATAGTGTGATGTGCCAGAACAAGCTAATTGCAGTTATATGGTGAGTGTAATTCAGGCTGCTTTGCAAAACAAGATAGCCAGATGGGAACACCGATAGTCTTAAAAAGTTATACTAATAACTTGATGTCACTTAAACCATTAAGGTGAAAAAATGTCAGAAAAACCAACAGCAGCATTCGTATTATCTCTTCTAGCAGCTATCTTCATCATCATAGGCGGCTTAGTATACGTAGCTTTAGGCGCCTGGGTAGGCAGCGCTATTGACTTCATTGGCTTGGGAGGATGGGGCTACAGTTTAGTAATCTTTGGCGTTCTGGGGCTGGTCTGGGGCATACTAACACTGGTTGGGGCCATAATGATTAATAGTGGCGACAGGAACAAGGTCAGAACAGGATCGATACTTGTACTGATATTCTCCATCATTAGCTGGGTCGGCGCACTTGGAGGCTTCTTCATCGGTTTCCTATTGGGCCTCATTGGAGCTATACTGGGGCTTACTTGGCATCCTTCGACATCTGAAAGAGCGCCTCCTCCACCACCATAACTTTCCCTTTTTTGTCTCAAGCTCCGCTAAGCAGTAGATAGAGGATGGTCTTCAATCTAAAGGAAGAAGGAAGCACCTAATCTGGTATTCCCTATCAAAAGTGGGTTTTACTGGCTTTTGTTCAGATATTCGAAAAGTTGGCGTGTGTAGCTGGTAAGGGAATCCACTCGCTTTGTTACTTCGGTGAGTTGCACTTCTAATCGAACCACTCTTTCGCGGAGGTCTGCTAAATCCTGCTCAAGCGATCTTTCTGGCAAGTCTTTTACAACCTTTTGATTTCTCACGGCTAGTTACTCATGTTTGAACTTAAAAAGGTTTGCTGCTAAGGATTTGAGCTGATTTCTGTGGCCTTAGCCCATATTCTACAAGTTCCTTCAGTGCTTACCATGCAGGCGCCTACAGGTTTTTGGGGAGTACAAGCATTCATGAATAATGGGCATTCCCTAGGTCTTATCTTGCCAATCACAACTAGGTGACATTTGCAGCCGCGTTGTATGTCAACGCCGTCTTCAACTTTCACGTTGTGCTTTCGATGAGCATCATAGGCTGCGTTCTCTTCCTTGAGACTGTGTTTTGAGGAAGCGATTGTTCCGAGACCCCGCCACTTGCCATCAACCGTCTCATAGACCCTTTGCGTTAATTCTTGTGCTCTTGTGTTACCTTCCCATCGTACGGCACGCACATACTCGTTTTCCAGAGCTGGCTTATCTTCACTTAGCTGCTTCAGAATCATGTAAAGGGCAAACAACAAATCCAAAGGCTCAAAGCCAGCCACTACAGTCGGCATACCGTAACGCTCTGGAAAGATCCTGTAGGGTTCCAACCCGATAATCGTGCTAACGTGACCAGGCGCAATGAAGCCGTTCAATCTCAAGTCTTTCATTTCTACGAGCAGCTTCATGGCTGGAGGAATCGTGCGATGCGAGATCAGGAAGCTGATGTTTTCAGGTGGTTTGTTGATTATTTCAACGGCTGTTGAGGGGGACGTCGTTTCGAATCCTACGGCAAAAAAGACAAACTCTCTTCCTCGATCCTTAGTGGCCATTCTGACAGCGTCGCCTACACCGTATACAACTCGAACATCAGCACCCTCTGCCTTGGCATCTAAGAGAGACATTTTCGAGCCGGGCACTCGTAGAAGGTCTCCGAAGCAAGCTATCACAATGCCTTTTTGGGCTAGTTGCACAGCTTCATCGATTTCGGATGCTGGCACTATGCAGACAGGGCAACCTGGACCAGCTATCACTTCGACGTTTTTCGGTAGGAGGCTACGTAGCCCGTAGTGGGTGATAGTCCATTCATGTGTTCCGCAGACATGGCAGATCTTGACTGTACCTTCTTTCGATGCCAGCATGTCTATTTTATGAGCTATTCGCCTTGCCAGTTCAGGATCTCTAAACTTGGACTTTTCAGCCATTCTTTTTCAACTTTCTATTTCTGATTGGTCTCAGCTTCAAGGATTTGGTTCCACAGGTCTAGAGTCTCTTGCGCTTCTTTTTCGTCCAGAACTTGAATCGCGTAACCTGCATGCACCAGAACATAGTCCCCAACTCTCACTTTTACAAGAGTTACGTTGACCTCTCTTAGAACCCCTTCGCCGAAATCGACTTCAGCCTTATCATTCCTGATATTAACGACTCTGGCTGGAATGGCCAAGCACATTCTTATCAACGTTTAAGCAAGATTATCCGCTGATAAATCTATTATGGTTCATGGCGTAGAAAACCACCTACGACTGCCTGACCAAAAGATACGCCGCCGTCACCTGGCGGAACTGCACTATGAACGACAAATTGCAGACCCGCATCTTTCACAGTTTTTCTCATGATCGATGCCAATATTCCGTTGCACGCTGCTCCGCCTGAAAACCCGATGGCCTTTACATCATTCTTAACAACGTTCTCTATTGCCAGTGTAGCTAAACCTCTGGCAAGATAGGCATGTGCCGAGTAAGCTAAATCCGTTTTTGAATATTTTTCTCGATTCACAAATACCTCGTAGACCATCTGCGTTGTTTCCAAAATACCGTTCTCTATGGTCGGTTCTAGACTCAGCACATCTTTGCCGTCTATTGCCGCCGACTCAAGCTTCATTGCTGGTTCTCCCTCGTACGTGCGCTCGTAGCATATGCCTAATATGGCTACTATTGCGTCGAGAACTCTTCCACAGCTCGTTGTCTCACTGACCCCAAAACCCTTTCTCAATTGATCAACAAGTATCAAGGTCTCTTCTTTTCCATAGGGAAAGCGTTGCGCGTTCTCTAAAAGCCAGTCTTCGATTTTCATTCTCTTGGACAGTATCCCTGCAGCTACTCGCAACGGGTAACGTGTGGCTAGGTCTCCACCTGCCAAGGGTTGTTTTTCAAGATGAGCCAAGCGCTTGAAGCCTTCGGTTTCTTCTGTGCAGAGCAAGATTTCGCCGCCCCATGCTTCTCCATCAGTGCCGTAGCCGTATCCGTCGCAACATATTCCCATCATCTCTTTGATGTTGTGTTCCGCCATTAACGCTGCAACATGTGCATGATGGTGTTGTACCTGCACCAGTTGCCAGTTGTTTTCCTCTGCAAGTTGGTGTGCGAGTTTTGTTGTTGTGAATTTTGGGTGTAAATCGCAAGCGACAGCCTCTATTTTGCTGTTGGTCAGATGTGCCAAGTGTTCTATGGTATTTCTTAGGAAGGACTCTGTTTCAATGTTTTCTACGTCGCCAATGTGTGGCGAAACAAAAGCCTTGTTTTCCAGCAAAATGCATGACGTGTCGTTTAGTTCACCGCCTAGACCGACTATGCAGCGTTTGGTCTTTTCTCGTAGAATTATTGGTGTCGGCGCATAGCCTCGTGAACGTCTTATGAAAACTTGGCGTTTGCCGTGCATGCGGAGCACTGAGTCGTCACATCGATGCGCTATTTGTCTATCGTGAAACAAGAAGTAATCAACAGCGTTGCCTAGTGTTTTCAAAGCCTCTTCGTTGTCCTTCACTATTGGCTGGTTCGGCGGGTTTGCGCTTGTCATCACAAATGCAGCGTCATCGACTGCGTCGAACAGTATGTGGTGCAGACCTGTGTACGGCAGCATGACGCCGATGTTGTGTAAGCCAGGGGCAATCAAATCTGAGAGACAATAGCTCTTGCTCTTGTCTAAGAGGATTATTGGGCGAGCATAAGACTTTAGGAGTTGCTCTTCTTCTTTGCTCACTTTGGCAAAGGTCATTATTGTTTCCAGGTTTCTTGCCATGATCGCGAAGGGTTTTTGGCTTCGGTGTTTGGCCTGTCTAAGCCTAGCTAAAGGTGTTTCGTCGGTTGTTGAGGCGGCAATGTGGAAGCCACCATATCCCTTTATGGCCAAGATGTTGCCTTCTGAAAGTAGCTTGCCAGCTTCTCGAATTGGGTCTTTGTGTTGAACAGGTTTTCCTTGGTTTGTTGTAAGATATGCTTTTGGACCGCATTTTGGGCAGGCTACGGTTTGTGCGTGAAATCTCCTGTTCAGGGGGTCTTTGTACTCTTTTTGGCAGAAGCCGCAGAGTGGGAAGTCGCGCATTGTAGTGTTTTCGCGGTCGTATGGAAGTCTTTCGATGATGGTGTATCTTGGCCCGCAGTTTGTGCACGTGATGAAAAAATAGTTGTACCGTGGATCTTTTGGATCTCTGAGTTCGCGCAGGCAATCATCGCATATGGCTATGTCAGGCGGTATTATTGAACCAGCGTGTTCAGCTTCAGAACTGCTCTTGCTGATGGTGAAACCTTGGTATTCGTCTTTACCTTTGAGTTTTCTCTTCGTAATATCGTAGATTTGCGCGAGCGGAGGGGCCTCTGTTTTCAGATCTTTGAGGAAAGTCTCAATGGCATGTTCCCTGCCTTCGAGTATGATTTCTACTCCTGCATCGCCTTTGTTCTTGACGTATCCGTTGAGCCTGTTTTTGACTGCGGTGCGATAGATGAAGGGGCGAAATCCTACGCCTTGAACGATGCCTGTGACTTCGATTTTCATGCGCACGGCAGTCATCTCTTTAGCTTATGAGAGAATTGCTGCATATACGTTTTGACTCTTTGCAGGGTTCCTAGATTCTAGTGGTTATCTGCGTCAGATTGGAGATAGGTGCGCGTTTACAGGTTAAACTGAAACTGTTTCGGGTTGAATATCGCCGTTGTTAGAAATATTAATAGCCTTGTTGATTACTAATCGAACCTCTGAGAAGATGCTAATGTCAAAGTCCAGTGAAGCAAAGTTCGAGACGTATTCAACCAGCTTATGCCCAGAGTGCATGAACAGGATTCCTATGAGGATTTACGAGGAAAACGGCATCATCTACTTGGAAAAGACTTGCCCAGAACATGGCAAGTTTGGCGATATTTATTGGGGTGACGCTGAGCTTTTCAAATGGTTCTATGACAAATGGTATAACGCTCGGTACGTTGGCAGCGGCCTAGAGAACCCACATACCAAGACAGAGAAGGGCTGCCCGTTTGACTGCGGGATCTGCCCGCAACATAAGACGCCTACAATCTTAGGCATTATAGACGTCACAAACCGCTGCAACATGGCTTGTCCAGTGTGTTTTGCCTACGCGGGAGCATCGAACTATGTTTATGAGCCTTCTTACGACCAGATCGTCGAGATGATCAAGCTTCTGAGAGCTAACAAGCCGTGGGCATGCAATGCTTTGCAGTTCAGCGGAGGCGAGCCAACTATTCGAAATGACCTACCTGATCTGATTCGCGAAGCAAAGAAGGCGGGAATGACCCACATTGAAGTCAACACAAACGGACTTCGCATCGCCGAGGACATCGAGTATTTCAAGAAGCTTTTGAACGCGGGTTTGAGCACGCTTTACTTGCAGTTTGACGGGCTGAAAGATGAAATCTACGTGAAGACACGAGCACGGAAAGGGCTCATTCCTGTCAAGCAGCAAGTCATTGATAACGCTAGAAAGATCGGTTTGGACTCTATTGTTTTGGTCGTCACCCTAGCGAAGGGCGTGAATGACCAAGAATTGGGGAGCATAATCGACTACGCGGTTAAGAATCATGATGTAGTTAGGTGTATCAACATTCAGCCAGTTTCGATGGCGGGTAGAGCGAGGAAAGATGAGCTGCGAAAGATGCGCATCACGATTCCCGACACGATCAAAGAGATCGAGAAACAGACCCAAGGAGTAGTGTCACGTTGGGATTGGAGACCCGTGAACTGGCCTGTGCCAATGACCAAAGGCATGGGTGTGATCAAGAATAAAGTGTATCCTGACTTCACGATGCACCCCATGTGCGGCGCCGCGACGTTTCTGGTTGTTGACAAAGACGGCTCATTCAAACCTATAATGAACTACGTGGACGTTGACAAGTTTGCAGACATCTTCTGGGACGTCTATTATTCAGGCGTTAAGGGCAAGAAGACCATTGCTAAGATGCAGATGCTCAAGCTTCTGCCGATGGCAAAGTCTGACTTCGTAAGAGGATTGATCAAGAATGTGCTTACCAAGGGAAGCTACGAGGCGCTGGGAGAGTTCATGAACAGGATCGTCATGGTCGGCATCATGCATTTCCAAGATGTCTGGAACTTTGACTTGAACAGGGTTCAGCAATGTGGAATCCATTATGTGACGCCAGACATGAAGATAAGGTCGTTCTGCACCTACAACAGCATACACAGGCCTAACGTGGAAAAGCAGTTTGCAACACCGATCACTGAGTGGACGAAGAGAACTGGTAAGAAAATAGGCGAATCAGCATAGCAGAATACGGGCAAGGACAAAAGACACTTTCGCATCATATGACAAGTCTTGTTGACAGAATAAGAGAAAAGCGAATTGCGAGCCTAAGTCCTTGTCTTTGATTTTTCCTCTTCCTGTAGAACCCTTCTGAGAACCTTGCCCACCAAAGTCATCGGCAACTCCTTTCTGAATTCTAGTTCCCTTATTGCTTTGTAGGGTGCGACCTTTTCGTTCACGAATTTCTTTATTTCCTCTTCAGTCGCTGTCGCGCCATCTTTCAGCACCACAAACGCCTTTGGCATCTCTCCTGCCACCGGATCGGGCTTACCAACGACTGCGCACAATTTGACAGATGGATGCTCGTAGAGCACATCTTCGATCTCTCTCGGGTAAACGCTGTAACCTTTGTACTTGATTAGATCTTTCTTTCTGTCAGTGATGTAAAAGTAGCCATTTTCATCCATCTTTCCGATGTCGCCTGTGTGGAGCCACCCATCACGAAGAACGGCAGCGGATTCTTCAGGCATCTTCCAGTAACCCTTCATAACTTGTGGACCTTTGACCACAAGTTCCCCTGTTTCACCCAATTCCATTTCCTTTTCTCCAGTTTCCATATCCATGATTTTGGCGTCCGTGTCAGGCCAAGGCAGGCCAATGCTGCCTACTTTAACCGTCTTCATCGACCTGTCAAGCGGATTACAATGTGTGACGGGTGAGGACTCCGTAAGACCATAGCCTTCCACAAGAACTCCGCCAGTCATTTCCATCCACTTCTTCTGCACGTCGGGCGGAAGCGGAGCCGAACCAGAAATGCAGAAACGCACAGACTTTAAATCGTACCTGTTCAAGCCCGGATGAGCCAAAAGCAGGGCATACATAGTCGGGGCCCCACAGAATACTGTAGTCTTGTGCTTCTGAATGGCCTTCAACGTGCCTAGGACGTTAAATTGTGGAAGCATGACCATTTTTCCGGCTAAGTAGATAGGCGCGTTCATGCCTGTCGTCATTCCATAGATGTGGAACAGGGGCAACACTGTGAGAAAGGTTTCCTCACCTTCAGTGCCTCTGAGCCACGCTGCGCAGGCAACGGCATTTGAAACCAAGTTCATATGCGTCAGCATCGCGCCTTTCGCGGTTCCAGTTGTTCCACCCGTGTATTGCAGAGCAGCTAAGTCCTCTTTTGGATCAATCTCAACCTTGGGCGGGTTTGGTGGATACTTGTTCAGCAAGTCTTGGAAAAGAAAAGTGTTCGGTCCAAGTTCAACTTTGTATGAAGGAATCTTCTTCATCAGTGACCCAAGAAAAGCCAGCGTCTTGGGCATGTAGTCCTTCAAGCTTGCAACAATAACCCTTTTCAGTTTAGTCTTGTCCATAACATTTTGCACGATTGGATAGAGCACGTCAAGGACAACTATCGTCTCCGCCTCAGAATCGCTCAGTTGATGCTCAACTTCACGCTCCTTATACAATGGGCTGATCGCAGTTTCAATCGCCCCGATCTTCAGAACGCCATAATAGGCTATAACGAATTGAGGCATGTTCGCCAAGAAAAGAGCAACCTTATCCCCCTTCTTGACACCTAGATCGCTGAGAGCGGTCGCGAATCTGTCACTAGCCAAATCCAACTCTCGATAGGTCATTGGCTTGTCAAAATACACGATAGCAGTTCTGCTAGGATACTTCTCAGCTTTGCTCTTTAAGAGATCAGAAAGTGATGCCTCAGGATATTCAATGCTTCTTGGTACGTCTTCCGGCCAAGATCTGAACCAAGGCTTTTCGGATGAACTAGGAATCTGAGTCAGTCTGGACGGTTCAGATTCCTTCTTCTTAGGCTTGTTTTTCGGCGACATTGCTCAAAACCCGTTTTCTATATATCAAAGACAAGACGTAATAATACTTTCGACGGAAGGACCAATCAGTGAAAACCGAGCAATTATGGATTCATTGCGGTGACGTACAACTATACGCTGAGTTGTGCATTCCTGATGTCATTCCAGCTCCAGCAGTGCTTGTCTGTCATGGTATGAATTCACGTGGTTTTCAAGGTCTGAGACTTTACACTCGTTTAGGGGAGGCTACATGCAAAGTGGGCTTTGTCTCTCTCGTGTTCGACTTTCAAGGCGTTGGGAGAAGCACTGGAGGCTTCGACTATGGTCTTAACGAGCGAGAAAACGTCAAATGCGCGCTGAATTTTCTGGCGTCGAGACCTGATGTAGTTACAAGCAAGATTTTTGTTGTTGGGCATAGCCTAGGTGGAGCTGTTTCGCTCTACGCGTTGCAGGATGAGACGCGAGTCAAAGGATTAGTCTTGTGGTCTACTCCCAAGAATCACAATTACAACGTCAGAAAATTCATCAAGCGAACTAGGGGAACTTTCGGCTTGTGCAGTTTCCTTATCTTGTCTCGGCTTGACAGGTTCTTCAACGTTTCAAAATTCTTCAAACTCGAAGTGTACGGCATAAATCTTCGCCCCAAATATGTCAAAGAAAAACTTATGAAACTGAACGAATGCGAAGCTGCTTCAAGGCTGAAAAACATTCCGTTGCTTGTGGTGATAGGGGAAAACGATATCATCGTAGGATTGGACGAAGCACAAGAGATTTTTGAGGCAGCTCATAATCCAAAAACGTTACTAGTGATGGATTCTGCAGACCACATTTACAAAGGAAAAGAGGCTGAATTAATTAGCAAAACGGTTGACTGGATAAAAGCTGTTGCAGATAGCATCTAGGGTGGGACGAATTCGTATGTTGGATTTCCTTCTTGCGACACTTTGGCTACTAATCTAGCTCTCATGCCCACTTTGATCTGTGAGAGCTTGAATCCAGTAAGCCACGCGAGCACTTTCACGCCTTCTTTCAGTTTACCAATGGCTACGGTGTAAGGTTTGTATTCGGCGAAGGTTGTTGGTCTGACCACTACACGTGTGAAGGTTTCAATCTCCGCCTCGTTGCTCAACTCAACCCACTGCATATCGGAATGCAAGCAATCTGGGCAATCAGCTGATGGCGGAAAATACAATCGCCCACATTTGTTGCATTTAGTCGCGCAGATCTTTCCTTCTTTCAATCCTTCCCAAAACTTTAGTGTTTTGGATATGGGAATCTCTTCTACGATCGTTATCGGTCTGGATTTTATTGCAGGCATGGATGTTGAAGCCATTTCCATTCATCTCCTCAGAATCGTCACGTAGCAGTAATGCCCGGTTCCACCAACGTTGTGGGCAAGTCCAACGTAGTTTTTCAGCGGAACTTGGCGGCCTTTCTCAACAGCTTCTTCCCTCAGTTGTCTGGTCAACTCGTAAACCATCGAACAGCCAGTCGCGCCTATCGGGTGCCCCTTCGCCTTAAGTCCCCCATCCATGTTTACGGGTATCTTTCCACCGATCTCGGTTTGACCCTCGCGAACAAGCTTCACTCCTTCACCTCTCCCACAGAAACCTAGGTCTTCGTAAGCCATTATCTCCGCAATAGTAAAACAGTCATGAACTTCAGCAAAGTCAACTTGATCATGCGTGATCCCAGCAGCCTTGTATGCTCTCTGAGAAGCCACCACGCTCGCGTCCAGCCCCACGAAGTCTTGCCTCTTGCTCAGATTCGCCGTTCCAGACGAATAGCCTATTCCAGCAACCCACACGGGCGTGTCAATCTTCAGCTCCCGCACCTTTTCTTCAGAAGCAACAACAATTGAGGCGGCACCGTCTGTAATAGGAGAACAATCATACAGCTTCAGAGGCGAAGCAATAACCATAGAAGACAAAACATCATCAACAGTTATTCTATTTCGAAGGTGCGCAATTGGGTTCATAGCGGCATACTTGTGGTTCTTAACAGCAACTAAGGCCAAGCCCTCTTCAGTTGTTCCATACTTTGCCATGTGCGCATTAGCATAAAGCGCGTAATACGCTGGAAACGTCAATCCGAAATTGTGAAACTCCCAGAAATAGTATCCTGCTCTTCCAATCCACTCCATAGCCGTCGGAGTGTCAATCTCCCTCATCTTCTCAACACCCAAAGCCAATGCAATATCAGCATGACCACTCGCAACAGCCGAGTAAGCCGCGAAGAAAGCTGCACTACCGCTTGCACAGGCAGCTTCGCAACGCATCAATCCAGCGCCAGTTAGACCGCAATATTCCCCGACAACGACAGCTGGAAGAAGCTCTTCATACCATGCGCCAGCTCCGACGGAACCTAAAGCAACGAATTGAATGTCCTTTGCTGTCAAACCTGCATCTTCAAGAGATGGCTTGACTGCTTCAAACGTCAGTTCTGACACGTTTGCGTCGCTTCTAACGCCGAATTTCGAGTTTCCAACACCAATGACGGCTACTTTTCGCAAATCAACCGCCTCTGCGTGAGCATAGTTGGTTTGTGTGAAATATAAAGAAAAGCAGGTAGTCTTTAGCTATCTGCCTTTGAATTCTGCTTTTCTGCGTGACATGAAGGCTTCAACGCCTTCTTTGAGGTCTTCTGTTGAGAAAGCCAAGCCCATCATGCTTGCTTCCAGCCGCAATCCTGCCTCCAACGGTACTTGGGTTCCGAAGTTCAAGGCATGCTTCGCGTATTTCATGGCTACTGGTGGTCCGTCACTAAGCTTCTGGGCCATTGATCGGGTTTCATCTTTGAGCTTCTCAAAATGCACAACCTTGTTGACCAATCCTATCCTTAAAGCCTCGTCCGCCTTTAACCTGATACCCAGCATCACAAGCTCCTTGGCCCTTGGCAGACCAATTAGTCGGACTAGTCTTTGTGTTCCACCCCATCCTGGAATCAAGCCTAAGCCTATTTCTGGGCTTCCAAGCTCTGCGTGCTCCGCTGCAACTCTGAAGTCGCATGCTATTGCCAGTTCCAAACCGCCTCCAAGCGCGAAACCGTTAATCGCCGCGATCACTGGCTTGGACATTTGTTCTATCTTCCCGAAAACGCTTTGTCCAGCTCTTGAGAACTCCTCAGCCTTGACTGGTGTGGCCTTTGGAAACATGGTTACGTCGGCGCCTGCGCTGAAGGCTCTGTCCCCGTCGCCAGTTATTACGACGCACCTTATGCTGGGGTCTTTCTCTGCCGTGTCCAAGGCATCAGCCAACTCTTCGATGAGAACGTCGTTGAAGCTGTTCAGTCGGTGCGGTCTGTTCAGGATTATCCATAAAGTGTTTTGTTCTCTTTCGATTTTCACAGTTTCATATGATTTGCTCAATTTGTTCACCGTCTCTATGTTTAGCTCGCGAGTCTATATTACCTTTTTAGAATTTTCGAAGCAGATATTTCAACACTGTCAGCTTCTGGATTTCCCTTGTTCCTTCATAAATCTCGGTGATCTTCGCGTCACGGTGGAATCTTTCAACTCGGTATTCGCCCAAGTATCCGTAGCCGCCCAACACTTGTATGGCAAAGTCAGTCACTTCCATAGCGATCTTGCCAGCGTAGAGTTTGGCCATAGCCGTGGCCATCGGGTCCATTTTTCCAGCATCAACCAGCCATGCAGCTCGATAGGTTAACCATCTTGCGGCTTCGATGTTCGTCATGGCTTCAGCCAAACCCGCACCTATCAATTCATGCTGCAGCAATGGTTGCCCGAAGGCTTCTCTTTGTTTGGAGTATTTGAATGCTATTTCAAAGGCGCCTTGAGCCATGCCTACGGCTTGAGCGGCGACTCCGACTCTGGTTTTGTCAAAGAACTCCATTGAGCTGTGAAAACCCTTGTTCAACTCGCCAACTACATTCCAGTCAGTGACTTTTACGTTGTCGAAGCGCACCTCGCCAGTGACTGAGCAGCGAATGCCCATCTTGTCATGCAGCTTTGAAGTTTCAAGTCCTGCAGTACCCTTGTCAACAACGAACAAGGTTTCGCCTCTGTATGTCGGTCTGATTTTTGTGTCTGTCTGTGCCAGAACAACCGTGAAATCAGCGGTTGTAGCGTTTGTTATGAAAGTCTTTGTCCCATTTATCCACCACTCATTCCCGTACTTCGTGGCTGTTGTCTCCATGCGAGTTATGTCGCTTCCGCTCACGTTAGGTTCTGTGAAAGCTGCTGCTGAGATGAAATCGCCTTTGCAGATGGGTGGTAGGTATTTCTCTTTTTGTTCTTTCGTGCCTAAGACAGTGATGAACTCGCTACCGAAATTTCCGCCTGACACAGCCACGCCTAATGATGAGTCGGATCTGCACATCTCCTCTATGGCCAAGCAAGTTTCAAGCAATCCGTAGCCTTGTCCACCATATTCCTCTGGGAAGCTGAGGCTCGTGAAACCCAGTTTAGCTGCTTGCCTGTAAAGTTCCAAGGGAAATTCCTCTTTCTTATCAAGCTCCAAAGCCAGTTCTGGCTTGAACTCTCTAGCGCAGAACTCTTTGACTGCTTTCACGATTCCGAGTTGTTCTTCAGTAAATTCAAACAGCATCTAGTAAAACCCCTTTCCTGCTTTCTTCCCAGTCCAGCCCTTGCCAACGTAGTCTTCAAGCAACGGGCAGGGTTTATACATTTCCATATTGTACTTTGTATGTAGTTCTCTAAGCTTGTTCAAGACCATGTCTATGCCTGTTCTGTCCGCGTGTTCGCAGGGGCCTGAGGGCCAATACGTGCCGAGCTTCATTCCAGTGTCGATGTCCGCTGGGTTTGCAGCATCATCATGGATAAGCCAAGCCGCCTCATTGACAGCCACTGCCCAAGACCTGTCGACGTCGTATTCATCGAGCAAGTTGAAAGGTATCCTTGGTCTGCCCTTTGTCCAGTCATAGAAGCCCACGCCTGTTTTTTGTCCCAGCTTCTTTTCCTTGACTAGAGGCCCGATGACTTCTTGACATGGTTTGAACCTTTCACCGTAAGCCTCGTAAAGTATCCTTCCAACCTCATAGGCGATGTCCAGCCCGACGAAGTCGCCTAGCTCAAACCAACCCATTGGGAACCCGCCTGTGTACTTCACTGAAGCGTCTATTCCCTCCTTAGTGGCTTCTTTTCGGTGATAGGCCCAGAACGCCTCATTGAACACTGCTCCGAGAATTCGGTTTACGATGAAGCCTCGCACGTCCTTTCGCACGACTACGGGTGTTTTCCCCAGTTTTTTGGCTAGTTCCGAAAGGGTATTCATTGTTTCTTGGCTTGTATTGTCCCCTTTGATGACTTCGACTAGTGCCATGAATTGTGGTGGATTGAAGAAGTGCATCCCAGCAACTTTGTCAGGTCGCTTCGTAGCCTTACCCATCTCAGTTATGCTCAACGTAGATGTGTTAGAGGCGAGTATCGCATGCGGAGGAGCAACTTCGTCCAGTTTGGCGAAGATCGTTTTCTTGATCTCCATGTTTTCAGGCGAGGCTTCTATCGCGAAGTCTATGTCTTTTCCCGCCTGCTCATAGCTTGTAGTCGTGGCTACCCGCGCCAGCGCCGCGTCTGCATCTTCCTGCCTTATCCTCTTCTTCTCAACGAATTTGCCCAGGCTCCATTTGATTTTCTCTTTGGCCTTTTGCAGGATTTCATCGTTTATGTCAACCATGGCTACTTCGAGTCCGCTCATAGCGAGAAGCTGCGTGATTCCGTGGCCCATCGCTCCTGAACCTATAACCGCCACTCTTCTGATTTTTCCGGTTGTCAAGATGATTTCGTCTCCCTGAGAATGTTATGGTGGCTGAAGAATAGTAATAAAACTTTTGAATCGAGACTAAACATTCTAGAAAGCTTACTAAGAAAAAAAAGAATTCTTTTTTTATTGTTGCTTCATGAGGTAACCGACTATCGTGTTCTTTTGGATTTCGCTTGTTCCCTCATATATTTCAGTGATCTTTGCACATCGGTGGTAGCGCTCCACATGGTAATCTGCCAGATATCCATAGCCGCCAAAGATCTGTATGGCGTCATCTGTGACTTCCATGGCCACGCGGCCTGCATAGGCTTTTGCCATTGAGGTCTGAGCAGGGTTCGGTTTCTCTTTATCGTAAAGCCAAGCAGCCTTGTACATCATGAGCCTTGCTGACTCAATCTTGATTGCCATTTCAGCGAGTTTGTGGCTTATGCCTTGGAAGTTGATTATGGGTTGTCCAGATTGTTTGCGGGTTTTTGCGTATGCCAATGCTCGTTCGAAGGCGCCTTGAGCCATGCCTACTGCTTGAGCGGCCACGGTTATGCGGGTTCCGTCGAAAAGCTCAAGCGTGTAGTAGAAGCCTCTGCCCAATTCCCCTACGATGTTGGTTTCTGGCACTTTTAGGTCGCACATCGCGAGTGATCCGGTGACGCATGGTTTTATTCCCATTTTTCCATGTAGTTTGGTTGCTTCCAGTCCCGGCATACCTTTTTCGGCGATGAATAGGCTTTGGCCTCTGTAGGTTGGTTGGCAATTTGGGTCTGTTTGGCAGAGAAGGATGAGAGTGTCGGCGGTTGTGGCATTGGTGATGAATTCTTTGGCACCGTTTATGGACCATTCGCCACCGCATTTTGCAGCAGTCGAGTCCATGCGTGTGATGTCGCTTCCATGCTCAGGTTCAGTGAACGCTGCTGCGGCTATCTTATCGCCCCTCGCAAGCGGTGGAATATACTTCTTCTTTTGTTCTTCATTGCCATGCTTTAGCAGCACATCAGGAATCATAAGATTGCCAAGCGAGATTGCGACGCCTATGCCCGGGTCTGCTCGACACATTTCTTCTACCACTATACAATCTTCCAGTACGCCTAGACCCTGTCCATCAAATTGCTCTGGGATACGCATGCTTGTGAACCCTAGTTGCGCAGCTTTCTTGTATATGGCCATTGGAAACTCTTCTTTTTGATCAAGTTCCAATGCAAGTTCAGGAGTGAACTCTTTTTCCGCGAATTCCTTCACTGCTCTTTTTATTTCCTGTTGTTCTGGGGTTAGTTTGAAATCCATCTTGCTCTTTTCTCCAAATAGTTTAGGTTATATTTTCTGTGCTCGTAGCTCATTAACCTTGTTTTTCAGCGGGGGCACTATCTTGAACAGATCCTCGACGATTCCGTAGTCTGCGAAACTGAAGATGGGGGCCTTGGGGTCCTTGTTTACAGCTATTATGAGGTCTGAGCTTTTCATGCCAAGGATGTGCTGGAAGGCTCCGCTTATGCCCAAGGCTAAGTAGAGTTTTGGTTTGACTGTTTTCCCTGAAGTGCCAACTTGTCTGTCGGTGGGCAACCATCCTTTGTCAACGATCGGACGCGAACATGATAGGACGCCGCCTATTGCTTTTGCAAGATCTTCGACTTGGGGTATGTTAGTCACGTCCTTGATTCCACGTCCGATTCCCACGAGTTTCTCGGCGGCTGTTATGTCTACTCCGCCGGGCGGTGGAAGAACGTACTGTACGAATCGTTTTTCACTGATTTCTTCGGCAAGCGGTGAAGGCACTATTACGATCTGCCCATTCATCGGGGGTGCTGGTTTTGTGGGAGTGAACGTTGCTTGTCTGATTGTTGCCAGATAGGTTTCAGCCTTGCGAACAGTGGCTTTGACGTTTACTTTTCCTCCGTACATCTGCTTCGTAACTGTGAACACATCGCTTTCGAATGCTAGGTCTATGCAGTCCGTTGCTAGTGGCAGATTCAAGGCAGCTGCAAGCCTAGGTGCCAGATCCACGCCTTGAGAAGTGTGACCAGCCATTACTAGTGCAGGCTTGTGCGTAGTAATCAAGCCGGCCAAGACTTTCCTGTAAGCTTCTGAGTTGAAGTTTTCCAGTTTCGCGTCCTCGACTACCATGACCTTGTTTGTGTATTCGGCCAGAGTCTTTGCGTGTTCCTTCACGTTGCTACCTAATATGACCGCAGTCAGTTCCATGCTTGCCTTTTCCGCTAGCTCTCGAGCTTTGGTAAGCATTTCATAGGTTATGTCTCGAATTTGGCCTTGTCTATGTTCAACCAAGACGAAAATTCCAGTCGTTTTAGATCAACCCCTTTGCTTTCAAGATTACAGCGATTTTCGCTGCCATTTCGTCGGGTGTTCCTTTGAGAAATTCAGCTTGTTTTTCAACTGGTGGCACGTACAGCTTTTCTATTTTAAGCCATGAGCCTGCTAAACCAACATCGTTTTCGCTTAGACCTGTGTCAGCTAAACTCATTATCTTGATTTCTTTCTGCATCGCTTTCCGTATGCCCATTATAGACACGTATCTTGGCTCATTGATGCCTGTCTGAACCGAGAAAAGCGCGGGCAACTTGACTTCAACTTGCTCTTCTAAACCGCCTTCAAGTTCACGATTTGCCTTGGCCGTGCCTGTGCCAAGTTCAAGTTTCTTGACCATCGTAGCGTGCGGGATTCCTAAGAGTTGCGCGAGTATCGGTCCAACCATAGCGCTGCCGTCGTCGCCTGCCTGCATCCCTGTCAAGACTAAGTCATATTGCATGGTTTTGATTACAGAGTGGAGGATTTTGGCTATGGCATAGCCGTCTGAGCCCTCGAATTTTGGGTCTGCAAGCCTTATTGCTTTGTCCGCCCCGCGGGCCAAGCATTTTCTCAAAGTACTGTCTGAATCAGCTGGGCCTATAGTTATGGCTGTGACTAATCCGCCTTGTTTCTCTCTTATTCTTACGGCTTCTTCCAGCGCATAATCGTCCCACTCGTTGATGTCGTAGACCAAGCCCGTTTTTTCCACGGCTTTGCCTGAAGCGTCGATTTTCAGTTCCGCCTCAGCTGTTTCAGGAACATGCTTAACGCAAACAATTACGTCCAATTTGTGTCATTCTCCTAGGTGTTTGGAGAGTGTTTCACGCTCTTCATCATAAGACTTTTGCTTGAAACCCACGACAATTATCGTGAACCCATGCTACTTGCTCCAACATGTGGCCCTTTTCTTGTTTCGAGCGACCCTCTCGTTGGAGTCTTTTGGTTGCTATTTCCAGCCATTCTGTGGGAGTCGATTCATTGTTACGTGATGACAGGGGACTGAACAAAATTTATTAATCATGAAGAACAAAGCTACCCAGCGTCTTTCAACCATTGCAAGTGAAGACCATGGGAAAACTTGAGGAAGTCGTTGTTTCAGCGCTCAAGAATTCGAGTGAAGGATTAACACTTGCTGAAATAGCTGAGAAAATTGGAGAATCTGAAAAGAAGGTTTTCAGGGAATTGCGCAGTTTGTTCCAGAAAGGCATGATTGACACTGAAAGCCGGCGTTACAAGCTTTCGAAAGGCTGAAGAGAGCTATTTTTTAGGCGGTCAGTCTTGAACCCATGAGGCAAGACTCATTCATGTCCAGTGACACGACATCAAATCAATCGACTTCTCTCGCTAAAGCTTAATTAAACATTTATAATCAATTCTGTAGCCAAGGCGGTAAAATGAACGCAGATGAAACTTTCGAGAAACTCGCCCAGGAAATGATGAACAGATTCTTCGAAAACAACCCTGATTTCGCAACCGAATTCGGGTTGCATGAACCTTACGACTACCTGTTACCAACAGGCTCTACCAAACTACTTGCGGAAAACCTCCACCTTCTGGAGGAAACGATAACAAGCTTGAACAAGGCAGTGAAGCGCGAAGAACTAAGCACCCAACACAAGATAGACTGGGAAGTGCTGGCGAACGCTTATGAACAATGGAAATTCGCATTCTACGAAAGACGCACTCATGAGTTGGATCCAGATGCTTTCTCAATGCTTGGCGGGCTAGTCTTCATAATGTTCACCCGAGACTATGCACCACTGGAAAAGAGAGCAGACGCTATCGCAGCCAGAATGGAGAAAATTCCGAAATATCTGCAAGAATTCCGTTCAAGGTTCGAAAACAAGCATCCAGTGAAACTCTGGACCGAAATAGCCATAGAAACAGCCCAAAACATGGGTGGTTTATTCCAATTCATACTTCACGCCGCAAAAGGCAAGGTTTCAGACAATGCTAACGCAAGACTGTGTCTGGCTTGGGAGAAAATGCAGCCTGCACTTAAGACTCACGCGGAATGGCTCCAAGCCTTGCTTCCGAAAACGCAAGAGAAATGGGCGTTGGGCAAAGAGAAATTCGAAAAGCTCCTTCAACTACGACAGCTAAGCATGAATTCTGACAAGATCTATCAATTAGGCGTCAAATACCTGAATGAACTGAAAGCCAAGAGAGTGCAATTAGCTCGGCAAATCGCTCCCGGAAAATCGGTTGAAGAAGCGCTGAAAAAGATAGAGAGCAAGGCGCCAAAGACGTTTGAAGAGGCAATGGAGTTTACACGGAAAACCATGGAGGAAGCTAGAAAGTTTGTCGAAGAAAAGGACATTGCAACTGTAAACAGCGAAGACGTGTTGCTAGTGGAGGAAACACCTGCTTTTCTAGCTCCCCTGATCCCGTTTGCAGCTTTGAACATGCCAGCTAGATTTGATAAGCCTCAAATAGGCATATACATCGTGACTCGACCAAAAAACCCAGCGAATCTGGGCAAGCACTTGAACTTCCCATCAATCAGAAACACCGCAGTTCATGAAGCCTTCCCCGGACACTTTTTGCAGGGCACAATGTCTAACCGAGGCAGCATGATTCAAATACTGGCCCAAGGAACCGAAACAATAGAAGGCTGGGCCCACTACTGCGAGCAAATGATGGCCGAGAAGGGCTTCATGACAGGCCTAGAAGCACAGCTGATTCAGATCAACGACATGATTTGGCGAGCAATACGTATAATTGTAGATGTCAAGCTTTCGAGGGGCGAAATGAGTTTTGAAGAAGCAATCAAAATGCTTGAGCAAGAAACGGGATTTTCGCGAGAAGCTGCAGAAGCTGAGGTCAAGCGCTACACGCAAACGCCAGGATATTCGCTCTCATACCTTCTGGGAAAACACTTGATACTGGAACTGAAGCAGGAATTAAAGCAGAAAATGGGTGCTGGGTTTGACGAGAAACTCTTTCATGATACGATTACGGCTAACGGATACTTGCCAATATCCTTACTAAGAAAGGTCTTCGAACAAAAGATGCCGAAACGCAAAACCTAGAAGAAATCCTCCACTTTCTTAGAACAATATCCGTTGAAATCCGTAGCTGACAGTCTGACGAATTGAGACTTCATGATCTGCATAGATATGGTCTAGGCGAGTTTGGAACCCGTTTTGCCCAGCAACCATGAACCATCGCACGTCGCAGTGTTGAGCTGAGCCAATCCTTCTCTACATGCCCCAAATTCAATGTGGTTCGTCTTGGCCAAGTCGCTCACGCTCTTCATTAACCTAGTCCGTAAATGCGTCGGCAGATAGGTACACCTGCCCACTTTTTCTCCTTTCTCAAAATACAGAGGTCTCAGTTTTCCCGCAATCTCTGGTACGGCAACGCTGAGCCTTCTCCAGTTCTCAGTTTTTACCTTTAGAGTTGAGCTTGTAACGTGTTTGACGCCGAGAGCCGCGATCGTTCTTATCAAGCTTTCTGGCTTGTCGTTTAGGAACGGAATGATTGGGTCGACTCGTACGGATAATGGTATATCCTTCTTGATCAGGGTTTCAACTGCCTTCAGTCGGTTTGAAGGTGGTGGAGCGTTTGGCTCAATGAGCCTTGCAACATCATCGTTGTCTGTTGTGATGGTGATGGAAATCATGGAACATATATTCTCCAGCAAATCGGCATCTCTAAGCACAAGGTCGGACTTCGTGATTATCTGAACCTTGCAATCTTGTTTGGACAGAATTTCGAGGCATTTGCGCGTCAGACCTGCTTTGGCTTCCAAATTCGGGTAGGGGTCTGACGAGTTAGCTATCGACACTGTTTGACCTTTCAGTTTTTGTGTTTCGTTTTTCAGTCTAGGCAGTAAGTCCTTCTTCGGCCTACAATTGGAAAAATCTGGAATGTAGTTTGAAGCATAGCAGTATACGCAATTATGGTCGCAACCCGTGTAGGGATTAAAAGTGAGTTTAGATGGACACGTGCAGAGCGTTGAATGCCAAGGGTCAAACTTCGAAATCAAAGTCACAGCTTTTCACGGTTCAAGTAAATAGTAGCCATGCACAGGCCAGGTTCCAACACGCCTCGAAGTTCACCGAATATATCGTCCAGACACTGTTTAAGGCCTAATACCTTGGGCGGTTGGAGGCTGCAGGCTGAGCTGGTCGGTCGAAACCTTCCAGCTTACACCCCAGCTCCATCAAACCCATCTTCTATGGGAGCCCTCGTCCCCCTTTCGGGGATTGGTTGCCTATTTTCAGGAGAGGCTTCGGGCTTAGATGCTTTCAGCCCTTATCCTCAGCGGCGTGGCTGCCCGGCGTTTGCCCTGTCGGACAACCGGTTAACTAGAGGCCACAACGTCCCGTTCCTCTCGTACTGGGGACCTTTTCCCCTCAGGCAACCAGCACTCCCAGCAGATAAAGTCCGACCTGTCTCACGACGGTCTAAACCCAGCTCACGTTCCCTTTTAATAGGCGAGCAGCCTCACCCTTGGCCCCTTATGCAGGGCCAGGATAGGAAGAGCCGACATCGAGGTACCAAGCCGCGGGGTCGATGGGGACTCTCGCCCGCGACGAGCCTGTTATCCCTAGGGTAATTTTTCTGACACATCCAGCCCCCACCAAGGGGGACATAGATGATCGCTAAGCCCGGCTTTCGCCTCTGGATCCCTTACTGTGGAGGATCCAGTCAGGCCGGCTTTTGCCTTTGCACTCTACGACGGATTTCTGTCCCGTCTGAGCCGACCTTAGGGCGCCCTTGATATCTTTTCAAGGGCGTGCCGCCCCAGCCGAACTGCCCACCAACCGTTGTTCCAGCGCCGAAGCGCCGGTTAGAAACACGGTCGCAGAAAGACGGTGTTCCATTTTTGCCTCCCCCAGTTCCCTGAGAAACTGGGATCGACGGCTCCCGTCTACGCTCTGCATCCGCAAACGTATTCCAGCGGCAGGCTGCAGTAAAACTCCACAGGGACTTCTTTTCCCGCTGGGAGTTCGTGGACTGTTCGTCCACGTTATGTGGTTTCACCGGGTACTACGTGGGGACAGCGGGGCCCTCGTTGATCCATTCATGCACGTCGGAACTTACCCGACAAGGCATTTGGCTACCTTGAGAGAGTCAGAGTTACTCCCGGCGTTTGCAGGCCCTTGGCCCAGTTGGACCTGGGGTTCAGGTACCTGTACTGGCCAGGATTCAGAAGCCGTTCACACGCTTTCGCGCTTGCGGCTCCCTGTGTTTTTATTAAACAGTCGGGACCCCCTTGCTACTGCGACCTGCCGTTCCAGCCAGAGGCTAAAATGGCAGGCACCCCTTGTACCGAAGGTACGGGGCTAGATTGCCGAGTTCCCTCACATTAGTGTATACCCGACACGCCTAAGGTTTCTCGCCTAGGGACACCTGTGTCGGTTCTAGGTACGGTCACGAAGGATCCTTCTCAACAACCTTTTCATTGGCTCTAGGAATCAGCTGAACCACCCTAAAACGGGCAGCTATTCCCGCTTTCACCTGGTTCTCGCCATTGCGGCACTCCCCAGGCTTATACGGTTAAACAAGGCGACAGCCTTGCTCAGCCTACCCCAAAACGTCAGCGTTGAGCTTGCGTTGCCGCGTGTACCTTCGTGGTACAGGAATATTAACCTGTTTCCCTTTCGGCATGGTCGGTTAGGCCATATCTTAGGACCGACTTACCCCCGGCTGATGATCGTTGCCGGGGAACCCTGGCCCCTTCGGCGGAGGAGATTCTCACTCCTCTTTGCTGTTACTACCGCCGGGATCTGCAATCCTTAACCGGTCCACTGGACCTCACAGCCCAGCTTCTGCCCAGCTAGGACGCCATTCTACCGACGCAACGCTAAGGTTGCGTCCTGAGGTATCGGTGGCTGGCTTAGCCCCGTCAATTTTCAGGGCCGTCAGCCTCGGCGGGTGAGCTGTTACGCTTTCTTTGAAGGGTGGCTGCTTCTAAGCCTACCTCCCCGCTGTCTGAGGCTGACGACGCCTTTCGGTTTGACACTTAGCCAGCACTTCGGGACCTTAACCTCAGTCTGGGTTGTCCCCCTCTTGGTCCGGGACCTTACGCCCCGTAACCCGTTTCCCGAGGTCTACGGTGCGGATGGATTCGGAGTTTGAAAGAAAAGTGGATCCTTTCGGACCCTTACTTTCCAATCAGTGCTCTACCCCACCAGCTGCCTCGCTCGAGACTAGACTGAGATCTATTTGGAATGGAACTAGCTATCACCAGGCTAGATTGGTCTTTAGCCCCTAGCCCCAGGTCTGGGGAACGAATTGCACGTCAGCACCCTTGCGAGCCTCCACTAGGCTTTCGCCTAGCTTCGCCCTGCCCAGGGCTAGATCGCCCGGTTTCTAGTTTTCACCGCTGTGACTCCGAGCCCTTTCAGACTCCGCACCTCACCAGCAGAAGCTGGTTGTGTGCATGTCGGTTTCCCTTCGCCTGCGGGCTGTTAGACCCTTAGGCTTGCCACAGCTGTGAACTCCCCGGCCCGTGTTTATAGACGGAACGTGCAACCCTGGTCCCCTTCCTTCGTACAACCATCTTGCGGTGGCTTCCTTCAGGAAGGATCTGCCCTTCTGGGTCGCACACGTCTGTGACCGTCTGGTTTCAGGCGCTTTTCGCCCCCCTTCCGGGGTACTTTTCAGTTTTCCGTCACCGTACTAGTGCGCTATCGGTCTTGAGTTGTATTTAGTCTTGGCGGTTGGTGACCGCCGACTTCCTGCACCCAAACCAGGGTACAGTACTCTGAGATCCCTGCTCAACTCCTTCCGGTTTGCGCTTACGGGGCTTTCACCCTCTTTGGCGGGCCTTTTCAGGCCACTTCAGCTTTGTCGGCGAGGAGGAAGCTGGGCTCTTGACTCTACATCTCCCACAAGTTTCCCTGTGGGATTCGGTTTGGACTTTTCCCGTTTCGCTCGCTGCTAATCAGGGAATCCCGTGTTGGTTTCTTTTCCTCCCCCTACTAAGATGCTTCCGTTCGGGGGGTTCCCGCTCCCATGAAGGGAGCACCACGATTCCGAAGAACCATGATAGGAAGTCCCATTCAGGTATCCCCGGTTCTACGGCTGCATGCGCTTACCCGGGGCTCTTTCGCGGTTTGCCGCGCCCTTCTTCAGCACTCAAGCCGAGCCATCCTCCAGACGGCGTCGCATATCGGGCCTTTAGCAGTGTCTGTTTAACGTTTCGGTGAAACTTTTTGGTGTGTTGGTTGATTGGCCTATGCATGGCGTCATTGCGAGCGTTTGATAGCTCACTCGCCCTTCACTCCTCATCGTTTGATTGATGGGAGTTGCATCTTGCTTTATGGCTTTCAGTAAATAGCCAAGCTAGTTCTCAAGCGTTCTCCGATAATATAAGGGTTACGTCACATGATTAAGTGACTTCTGATTGTATAGTTTAAATGAAAGGTGAGCCAGTCTAATCTGTATTCAATGCTGAAATGACAGTGTGGTGCAGCTTGTCAGAAGTTGAAAACGTCGTGTCTGCCGGTGGTGTCATCTATAGAGCAGTTGGTAATGGGTTCGAGGTGGCTTTGATTCTCAATGATGATTTTTGGTGTCTGCCTAAAGGTTTGATAGAGGAAGGCGAAACGCTTGAAGCCACGGCTTCAAGGGAAGTACGAGAGGAAACTGGCTTAGTGGGCGAGCTCGTTGGCAAGATTGGTGAGATTAGTTACAGTTTCTTCAGGAAGAAACGCTATCTTAAGACGGTTCATTTTTACCTATTCAAATGTGTTGGTGGCTCGGTGGATGCTCATGATTCTGAAGTGGATGAAGCCAGATGGTTTGGCATTTCAGAAGCGCTTAGCACCTTAACCTATCCTAATGAGAGGAAGATGCTGCTCAGGGCAGA
>Ga0315291_10001422_pt1 | contig 31953 bp, 31 predicted proteins | sample YL17G12_20_MG_FD_203070 | JGI IMG/M metagenome (GOLD analysis project Ga0315291, IMG submission 203070) | Sediment microbial communities from Yellowstone Lake, YNP, Wyoming, USA - YL17G12_20 | ecosystem: Environmental > Aquatic > Freshwater > Lake > Sediment | place: USA: Wyoming | collected...
AACTGGGGATTTTTAATTATTTGTTGCATTGAAATACAACCTTTGATATATGCATTTCACCAATATTCGTACAATAATACACCATTTTTTTTCAAAAAAAAAGGCAGTTAATAATTCTCTGCCTTTATATACAATTTGAATTTTATTTTATTCCAAAATAATTCATTCTTTTCACTAATAAAATCTAAATATTTTCACTTTATTGTACCTAACAAAAATGTAACTTTAACTTTTAACCAGAAAGTGACTGGTATACCATTTTGTGTTGCTGGTGTAAACTTTGTTTTTTTTACACCTTCTATCACGGCATCCTCAAATCCGAGTTTTCCCAGTGATTTTAAAACGTTAAAAGCACTTGGTATACCTTCTTTACTTATTTTTACATCAATATACACATCTCCTTGAATACCAGCCATTCGCCCCATTTCAGGATATTTAATATTCTTTAACAATTCAATACGATCAAACTTAGGCCAATTTTCTTCTGGCAAAAATGGCGGTATTTCTTCCTTCATTCCCTTTCCTTCTGCTTTTGTTGGAAGCGGTGGAGCGTCAAAAGCAACAAAACTCGTTACATCACTATTATTTTCAATGGTTAAATCACTGATGAGTGTCTCCTCATTGGATGCAACCGGAACTGATGCAGCGGCCGGTGGTGGTGGCAGTTTATTCTGTTCAGTTTCTGGTATATCAACCGAACTTAAAGCACCTGTCTTATCAGTTATCACTTTCTCTTTCTTTTCCATGTTTCTAAATGATAAAAAAAGGACAATGATAAAACATAAGGACAAGACAAGACCTAATTCCATTTGAAATCTTGCCTTCAGCCTTAAATTAACCTTTGGGTTTATTTTCATAGCCCCCCCTTTGTAAAATAACCGTTCTGTTTTCTATTATATTTAACGCTTTATTTTAAAATAAGTTCACTGAAATAACTATCATTTTTGTTTTGTCGTTGTTGCAAAGCTCACATTTATTGCCGTTGCCATACGCAATTCATTATTTGCTTTTGTGATAATTTCCATACGAACGCGGCTGTCGTACTGAAGGAACACATATAATTGCTGATCCTTTTTCCTTACTTCATATACATTACTATATAATGATTTATCCTCCACAGTTACTGTCTTGTCATTGAATGACATAGCTCCGCTTTTATCAATCCATAAATATCCAGTATGCCGACGGCTTTCAATCTTTCTAATAACCTCCAAATCTGCATCCGGTAATAGTACAGACAATCCAGTATAATTCTTCAGAACAGAAACAGTTAAAAAGAAGAGAATCAACATAAATACTATATCAGACATAGTAGCAGTTGGAATGTTTGCTTGAAGTTTACGTTTCATTTCAAATTTCATAATACTTTACTCCCGCTGTTACTTTTCCATTTCAGCAATGGATATCTTTTGTGCACCCGATAATTTTATCTCGCTCAGCACATCTATAAATGTTTTATATGGAGTATCTTTAACTGATTTAATTGAAATGATTAAATCAGGATTTTCTATAATCCGTTGGCGGATATTTTCTTTCAATAAAGCAATCGGTACAACAGTTTCACTAACCATTACAAGCCCAACATCATTAATAAATACATTGCAAATATTTTTTTTGGCTACATTCATTTGATCCCCATACATCGGAAGCACTAACGGAATACCTTTGTCAGCATAAATAACCGTTGAAACCAAAAAAAAAGTAAGAATCAAAAATGAGATATCCGCCAAAGAACAAAGAGGAATCTCGCCTACTGGTAACCGTTTCTTTCTAATCATCGGAAATACTCCAACTATTTAGAATTACGATGATGATTTCTCCATATCAATTAATGAATCAACCAGCTCAACAGAGCTCTCTTCCATATCAACAATAATTTTATCAATTTGCATAACAAAATAATTATTCGCCGTTTGAATGGTAATCGCCACAATCAGACCAAATACGGTGGTAAGCAATGCTTGAGAAATACCGATAGCAACAATCGCAGGACTGATGTCATTTGCCGCAGCGATGGCATCAAACGCGATTACCATTCCCCAAACAGTTCCTAAGAATCCGAGCATCGGGGCAAGTGATATAACGGTTGCTAACCAGAGTAACCCGCGCTCTAAAAACGCCATCTCAATCGCACCAGCATTAACAATACCTTTCTCAACCTGCTCTATTCCACGCCGGGTTCGAATTAATCCAGCATGGAAAATAGCCGCAATCGGTCCGCGTGTATTTGCACAAACATCAATCGCTTGTTGAACACCCCCTTCTTGCAATGAACTCTTAACTTTTAAGAGAAATTTCCTGGCATTGATAGACGCAAACCTGAGACTGATGGTCTTCCAAATCGAAACAGCAATTCCTAAAAGAAACAGAGCTAATATTGGATGCATAAATGGACCGCCTCTGATGTAATAAGCAACAACCGGATTTGTCATAAAGTCACTCATTTTCTTAATCCTCCCATAAAAAACCAATTAATTGTCTTTTTATACATATACCATTATATCAACCATATTTCTAAGCAATTTTAACATTTATAAATCCTCATCGTGTATTTTACAAATTAATTTTAAAAATGTCAATATATTTTATATAATTTCAAAAGATATTATTCAGAGTAAGTCATTCAAGAGACCTTTGAAAAAAATAACATTTTTCAATCCTATTTATCAACACACCCCTTAATTCCCTCTTCCGCCAAAGGCGGATCTGCCTCTGGCATGACAAGAGGGAGGTAAATAAAGTGCATAACAACGATTTTTGCGATTAAATCAAAGTCTGGTTAATTATTTCTGTAACTATATTTTGATATGTCAATTGACAATGAAATTTTATGAGTACTCCCTAATTCTTCCATCTGCTCTACACCGGTATACGCATAATCAATATATACATTTTTGTAGTGAATCCCTGACCCTATTGATATCTGTCGTATATCATCATAACCAGTGCGAAAAAACAATCTGTCAAGGTATTGTAATTCTAATCCATAATGCGTATTAATACTTGCCCTTCCAATATGATATTGTTCGGTAAATTCACGTTTCTCAATTCGAATATCGGCATCAATCACGGGAACTATAGTGAGATGATATGGATTATAACTCAATTTATAAGCACCACCAGCTTTTAATAACGGACTTATAAGTTCTTTTTTACCAGTGTTCCAAACGACAACCGTTGTTGTCGCATCCATTATATTAGCACCGATTGAAAATCGCTCATTTATTTTAAAAAGCATCCCTATATCAAATCCTCCACCCCACGCCGAATACGAACCCAATGACCGTTCTATAATCTTTATGTTTGAACCAATAAAAAGTGATTCGGATTTCCGCTTTGCAAAAGTAAAATATATAGTCCAATCGGTATTAGAAAAATATGTTATTTTGTTAATATTGAGCCTTTCTCCGGTATCTATTCGACCATTTGCCTGCACCGAATCAATAAGCGCAGAGCGAGTATCCGGTATACCATCAATTCCTAATCGAATAAAACTCATTCCTACCACAGTTCCGCTTCGGTTTGGTATTGTTATGCCTGCGAAATCATAATTTAATTCCCCGCCAAAATGTTCCGCATGCATGATTGACACCTGTGGGTAAACAAGCTGTCCTATCCCTGCAGGATTCCAATATGATCCAATTGTACCATCAGCAATAGCCACAAATGATGAACCTAATCCTTGAGGCCTGGCACCGACACCAATCGCAAGAAACTCACCAGCATATTTTGCAATACTCTGTCCTCTGGCTGATCCGCAGTTAAGAATCAATAATATTACTAATAAATACTGAAGCATAAATGAGACTCTATAGATGCTCACAAGATTATAAATAGCCTGTTATATATGAAAAAAACTGAATCATTCTTCTCAAGATTCAGTTTAAGGAATAATGAATTATTATTTATTTACAAATAAGTTAGGTTTAGTTTTTATCCTTTTTTTTCTGAAGCATCCGAATTTTGTCTCTGAGCAAAGCGGCATTTTCATAATCTTCTATTTCGATGGCGAGCTGCAACTGTTCATTGAGCAATGTTAACTCAGACGATTCAAATTGACTCTCATCTTCAATTTTGACTGCTGCTTTTTCAATCACTTCTGATGAAACAAATATCGGCGCTTTCATTCGAAGTGCTATTGCTACAGCATCAGACGGTCGGGAATCAATATCAATTGTCTCTCCATTTTTCTTAATGGCAATCTTAGCATAAAAGGTATTTTCTCTGAGATCACTAATCAAAATTCGAGTTACTTCCAAATGAGCGGAGTTTAGAACTGCTTTAAATAAATCGTGAGTAAGCGGTCGCTGCATTTCAATGCCCTGTATATTCCAAGCGATTGACTGAGCTTCCCACTGCCCGATGACAATAGGAAGCAATCGCTTTCCAATATCATCTACTAGAAGCATTAAAAATTGATTGGTTGTCGGATCAGCTGTAACCCCGTGAACACGTACCGGGATTATATGCTCACCCTTTCCTTTGTCAGCCATATTATAAATGCACTTTACCGCATTTAAATAAAAATATTACCATTGATAATATATACATTTAAAAACTGTAATGCAAGCCAAAATTATCCCTCAATTATTAAGCATGAAAAAACGATTCTTATTCAAGAATCCCTTGATTTTATTTCCAAAAAGCAGTCTCTATCCCATTGTAAATTATGGTATTTTATATTTCTTACGTATTCATAACGTAATAAGTTCTTATTTTCTATGAAGTTCACTAATTATCTGATTTCTATAGTGTCTGGTAAAAAGTAAAACGACTATGTTTAATTAAATTAAGAATAATAAGTTACAGGATTTAAATTCTATCTGGAATAATGATTAAATCCGCCGTTGGCGGACTTGTCACTGTTATCATCGCTCTTTAATAAGAGGGGAAAGACCACCCCTTAATCCCCTCCTTAAAAACAGGAGGGGAAATGTATTTCTCCCCTCCGCCGTCTTTGTGGCGGATTAAGGGGGAGACTCAGAGGAGGTTTCTCATTCATTCATACAACACCAGATTTTTACCGGACAGTAGTAATCTGACTTCTTTAATATTTCATTATAAGGGATGCAGTACAACTGCGTTGTTTAAAATAAGTTAAGTTGATGTAAAAAGAGCATCGTTGCTTTGAAATGAATAGATAAAATAATATCAACAATAATACATTAACTGCAATACGTGAAGATTCTTAAAGCAACGCTTTAAATAAAATGAAAATATAACAAGTTTATTAATCGGTTATAATTATAATTAATCACTACCTTGACTTCCACTAATGAATAATATCAAGACCTTTGAAAAAAACCACTAAACCGCAAACTTCAGTCGGAGACAGATTCGCCTTCCGCCCCGAGTACTCGGGGATCTGCCTTAGGCACGACTGGCGGAAAAGTTTGCCTTGGAGGGACGGTGGTAAAGCTATCCCTACAGGGATCACACAGCGGTTACCAAAGACTGAACTTAAAATTGTTATATAATCGGTAGCCGCGGCATTGCCACAGTAAATCAACGTTCTTATACCTTATATCCGTTATTCCAGTCCCTCTTTCTCGGTTTTATATATTGGAATAACGCGGTCTAATTTTGCTATTTGAAATAGTGCAAGCACTTTACCTCGTACACAGCAAACAGCAATCTCTCCATTTACTTCTTCCAATTGACGCAAACCAAATGTGAGTGTACCTAAACCTGAACTGTCAATTGATTTCACTTCTTTCATATTAATCAACAATTTCTTGGCACCGCTTTGTATTATTCGAAGTAATTCTGCTTTAAACGATGGAGTAATAGAAGAATCTAAACGCTTTTCGTGCAGGGTAACTACCCATACATCATCACGCCTCGATACTGAATAATTCATCAATTGTTCTGACATATCAGTATCCCCTTATTTTTGGTTTTAATAACTGTGTAGTATTAATTATTTTCAACAGATTCTGAATGGCTTTCCGTAAAAGGAACTGTTTCAGCGCGATCATTTAATCGCACCGAGATTATCTTTGAAATTCCGGTCTCTTCCATAGTTATGCCATAGAGATACTGCGCTGCTTCCATTGTCTTTTTATTATGTGTTACAATAATAAATTGAATATCTCGTGAAAATTCATTAAGAATATTAATAAACCGAGAAATATTTGCATCGTCTAACGGAGCATCTACCTCATCAAGAAGACAAAATGGACTCGGTTTTACCAAATAAACCGCAAATAATAGAGCGATAGCCGTTAATGCCTTTTCCCCGCCCGACAAAAGAACAATAGATTGGACCTTCTTCCCGAATGGCTGTGCATAGATATCTATCTTTGCATCAAGCGGATCTTCTCGTTCAGTATAGACTAAATCTGCCTCACCATCAATAAATAATTTTTTATAAATCATTTTAAAATTTTCTCTTATGTTTTGAAACGTATGGGTAAATCGCTCCTGGGCAGTAGTGTTAATTTTTGTAATCGTTTCTATAAGCGTTTTTTCTGCTTCTTCAAGATCCTGCAGCTGATTTTGTAAAAATGTTAACCGCTCCCGCTCTTTATTATATTCATCAACTGCTTCCATATTTACGGGACCAAACAACTCAAGTTTTTTAATGATCTGCTGTTTATTGTCTATAATTGTATCCATATCAATTGGTTCGGTTATATCCATCGCCGAATCAATCGAAATTCCTTTTGCTTGATAAGTATCATTAAGGAATTTCATTTCCTGTTGAATTTCAATAAGTTGTTCCTTATTTGCCTGAAGTGTTTCTTGAATTGAAGCAATATGTTTCTGTATTCCAAGAAAGTTATGTAACTCCTCTTGTTTTTCTTCCTGGAATTTATTTAAATCCTCTTTCTTTGACAAAACAGCATTTTCACACTCACGCTGTTCTCTAAAAAGCTGTTCCAGCGTTGTTCGCAATTCAGTAATCTGTGCTTCAATGGTATTGATTTGTGACTGAGTTTGTGATAGTGATTTCTGTCGCTCTGTTAATGCAATTGTATACTCTTTATTCAAGTTTTGAGTACGATTAATTTCTTTCGTTAATGAATTTATCATTTCTGTGAACATCGTTTTATTATTATTCTTCTCAGTTATTTGCTCATCATACTGTTGTCTTTCTCTCTCCAATAGCTCTTCTTCCGTTTGAAACTGTTCACACTCAATATGCAACGTATTACATTCAGCTTCTTTACTTTTTATAACTGACTCTAACTCCTCCTTGATGCTTTCATCATATTTAAAAAGCTCTAATTGTTCAGCATCTTTGTTCACCTCTTCTAATGTTTTTTTAACCTGTTGTAATTCAAATTGCACAATCCCCTGACGGTGCTTTAATGACTGCAACTTATATGATAATGTTGAAGTGCCATTAATGATTGCATCACTCTTATCCTGCAATTGCTTTTTATCGTTATTCTGCTGATTTAATTTATGTTCCAATACTGTTAATTCTGTTTCGAGCACTTTAATTTCATTCTGCAATTCAGATACACGCTCTTTTCGACCGACAACACCGGTTCTTTCATCCGGTATACTGCCGCCAGCAAATAAATAACCAGAAGAACTGACGAATCCATTCCTTGTAACCTTTTTAAAATACGGTGGGATTTCAGACCCTTCTTCAACTGCGAAATTATCCGAATCTACATAAATAAAATCACCGAGCAGCAAAGTCAACAAATTAGTAAGATAGTCAGGTGCAGAAATCTTTTCAAGTAATGGGATTACACCTGATTTTGAAATTGAAATCTGTTTATAAAGAGGTTTACTGTCGGCAGGAAGTGAATTCAGCACAATAAATGATGCACGTCCCCTGTTAATTGAGCGAAGATATTCAATCGCCCGTTTACAATCTGAATATGTTAGAACGACGACATAATGAGCCTGCTCCCCAAGTGCTGATTCCACAGCACTTTCAAATTCTTTTTCTACAGAAATAAGCTCTCCAATAGTGCCTATTACTCCGGGCAGGGATTTTTTCACTTTTAAAACTTCAGAAACACCGCTTGGCAGATCACCATATTCTTCTACTAAATTTTTTAATATCTGCAGTCTGGTTTTTGCAGATTCTATTGCAATCTTCGTTTCATTTATCTTTCTCACTATATCAGCAATAGTTTCATTCGTCGTTTCAATCTGGATGTGAGTTTGTTCATTCGCAGAGTTTCCTTCTTGAATTTTTAATTCTATCTGTTCAATTTCCTGTTGATTTTGATGGATTATACTCTTTAGCTCATCAAGACGGATTAGTGATTTTGATTGGAGTTCTTTTACTCGTTTTAACCGTATTAGATGCTCTTGCTCATCTCGAATAAATGTATTGAGTTTTTTTCTGAGCTCCTCCAATTCTTTCATTAATTCAAAGAGCTGTTGATTTTTTTGTACATATATGGTCTTTTTTTGTTTATAATCTCCAAGAAAATTATTCCGTTCATTGACTGCAATCTCGTATTGTTCTTGAACCGTTTTGAGTTCTATCTTCTTCCCATCAATCTCCATATAAAGTTTATTTTGGTCAGTAGCCGTTTCTTCAATTTTTTGACTTGTTGAAGAAATTTCTACTGATAACCGCTGCTCTGTTTCTTGTAATGCGTTTAATCGCTCCTGCAGTTTTATATGCGTTGTATCGGTTAAACGAACCCGTTCTGATACAGCATTTAATATTTCTTGAGCCTTTGATACTGCTTCCTGCCGCCCAAGGATTTCATTCTGAGTTTTGTCAATATATGCCTGCTGTTTAGCAGATTTTCCTGATAATTCATAGTGAAGATTGGTGAGCTTCCTTATTTCTGATTCAAGCGGTTCCTTTTTACGAAAAAGTTCTTTGTATTTTGCATTGAAATACAGCTTTTCAACGGTCAAAAGTTCTGCTTTTAATGATTCATATCGGGATGCCCTGCCAACCTGACTTCTCAGTGAGTTGACGTTTCTATCCACTTCAGCAATAATATCCTTGATACGAATAATGTCCTGTCGTGTGGCTTCTAATTTTCGCAATGCTTCATTCCGCCGCACTTTATATTTCATAACCCCAGCGGCTTCTTCAAATAAGCGTGATCGGTAATCATCACTGTCATTCAGGATTTTTTCAACCATGTTCAACTCGATTACTGAGTACGCATCGGCTGCCATCCCGCTGTCCATTAAAAGATTATTGATGTCTTTTAACCGGCAGAGTTGTTTATTCAACAAATATTCACTCTCACCCGAACGGAAAAAACGGCGGGTTATCATTACTTGGGAGTATTCAACCGGGAGAATGTTTTTGGTATTTTCAATAACAATTGAAACTTCTGCATATCCGAGTCTTCTTCGATTCATTGTACCGCTGAAAATAACATCCTCCATTCGGTCGCTTCGCAATATAGAGGTCTTTTGTTCTCCTAATACCCAGCGAATCGCATCAACAACATTTGTTTTGCCGCAACCATTCGGGCCAACAATCGCAGTAATCCCCTCATTAAATTTGATTGCGGTTTTATGCGCGAATGACTTAAACCCTATTAATTCAACGTGTGATAAAAACATAGACTTCTATCTTGTTTGAGAACATACAACAGATATATATAACTTTGCATACGTAAAAGACTTATATGCACTCTGAAAGAACAATGCTAATCCGCCTGAAAGAAGAAAACATACCACTATAAAACTTACTAATACTTTTAAGAAATTGTATCGAAACAACATCCGTAATGCAATAAGGAATCGTAATATAAACCATATCAGGAAAAAAGCGAGCACAACTCCATAAATAATCAACAGAGAAGTATGTTGAAGCGAGCCGTAAATAGCCATTGAAAATGGCAAGACAAATATCCCGCTTGTGCCTGACCATACAATGATATTAAAAACAAATGTATTAGTACATCGAACATTGAATAATAACAAAAAATACCGTTGTAAAAACGCTAATAATCCAATAATAAGCATTAAACCAACAGTAATCACAATGACATTGGCAATCGGATGCCATATTAAATATATGATAATTGTTTTAACTGTCTTTGATAATAGAAAAGAAGAAATAATATTATCAAAAAAAACATTACGTTTATAGAAGAAATAAAAACTGGCAAAACCGAGACCAAAACTTGCTGAAATAATAATTCCAATGACAACTGTCTGCCAGATTTGAATATTTCTATTATCAATAATGTCTTCAAAGAAGATTTTTGGATATATAAGAGAACGGCGGAAATTCTGTCCAAACCACCGATGCTGTTTTATTAATATTAATAAAAATATAAATATTAAAAATCCGATATAAATTAATTTCCCCTGAGACTCATCAGGAATTGTTCCCGGAGTTAACGCAAGCGTTGCGTTATTAATAAAAGTACTTTTAAGATATTGATATGCACGACGCGGTTCGCGATTTTCGGTTAATATCCCCCAGTGATAAGTGCTTTGAGTTAAGGACCTCCCTTCTGTTATACTCGGAACAGTTCCCTGCCAATCAGCAAAACTCCAGAGAAATAAACCGCTAATCCTATCATTTGAGTTAAAAATATTTAAAATATTCCCCAAATAATATGCTTGATGTTCAAGCGATGTTTTATCCAAATATCCTCCGGATGCGTTTCCCGGAACAACTGACGAACCGATTCTCCCAATGACGAGAGGGGATTCCAAATTTACTCTTATGAGGGCGTCAATTGCATTTTTGAATTGGGTTATATCCGGACTATATAAATCTATGAGTCTGAAATCAACAAAACTATTACAGTTATCATCATCAAGCATATTTGTTGAGTAGTAAAGTAACCGCTTATCCAATAAACGAGCTTTATTGCTCAATTGCTGAACAAAGTGAAGTGTCTTTTGAGCAGAAACATTCAATTCCGAACCAATTCCCCAGCCAATTATAGATGGATGACGGCGGTCTCGATTAATCATTTCCTGAAGGAGTCCTGAAGCGTGTTCAATCACTTCTTTTCTTCCAATAATCTCCGGTGGAATTTGAAACGCAGGAATTTCCTCTAATACCATTATGCCCATTTGGTCACAAATATCATAAACGTATGGATGATTTGGATATGGACCAGTACGAATAATGTTAATACCCAGGTCTTTTATTAATTTAATATCCTGCTTTTGTATCTCATACGGTAGTGAAATACCATAATTGGGATGCTGTTCAATTCGCTGTATCCCTTTCAATTTAATTTTCTGCCCGTTAAGATAAAATCCATCAGTGCGTACAGCAATATGCCGAAAAGCAAAAGCAGATTGATAACTGTCAATTATCGTTTTATTTCGCCCTATTATAGATAGTTTGAACCGATATAAAGTGGGTGTTTCTGGAGACCATAATTGTATATTATAGAAGGTAAATCGAAGAGTGTCCTGAACAGCTTGGTGAATTATCAAATATTTTGGACTGGCACTATTGTCTTTAACCAACTTATTTGTATTGACATTATAGATTTCTATAAAATATCCAATCTCCTGAATATTTTCCTGCTTTAATTCACTGGTACCGGAAAGACTTTGGCTTGAAACCTGATTAAAGTTTTGAAATAAAAATGTAAAAACAACACTGCATGCGGTAAAATCTGAACTATAGTTATAATCAATTTTCCAATCGGCTATTGAAATCTGGGGTAATAAGACAAGATAAATCTCCCGTATTATTCCCGTATACTGTTTCCATCCTAACGGTAATGGACGGACAAAGGGTGCCGTATTAGAGTCTGCATTTGAATCTACTTCAATCTCAAGAATATTTTCCTTGCCGGGTTTAATAACATTCTCAAAAACATCTATCTCAAAATACGTATACCCCCCGGAATGGGCACCAATGTATACTCCATTTAATTTAATTATACAATGATACATAATGCCCTGGGAAGCTAACTTTATATGATACCTGGATATATTTTCAGGAAGATTAAATTTTTTTCGGAATAATAACCGCCCCTGATAATCTAACGAGCTGGGGACGAGTATTTTAAACCATTCATTGCTGTTCTCTGCCTTAATCTCCCATTCGCCATTTAAATCAATAACGGAACGATATTCATTCCCTGCTAAAATGCTTATATCTTCCGGAACATTTGAATATTCTGTATTAACTAATGGAGTGATAGTTGATTGAGAATAAACATTGAGTGAAATAAACATCAATACTATTGATAATAAAAATATTGAATAACGATTTGTGCTGTAGTTCATAATAAAATCAATTGAAAATATTATTAGTGTACTGATTATAACTTAAATTTTAAATGTAATAATCCTCTATTTAAAATCAAAGAGAAAGTTTTCCCCGTTTGGAACCTATCCTACAGTATCCCCCTGTTTTAAAAATTTTGTTTTTGATTAACACAAGAACCACCAAATCTTAAAATTTATAGCATCTGACAAATTAAGCATAAAAACATCTTGCTTTTCATTATGAGCTATAGTAATTTTACAAATATGAAAACGCATACAGAATACCTCTGGTTTAATACATCAAATAAAATTGACTTTATTAATATCACTGATAAAATCAACAGTATTATCACTCAATCGGGCATTCAGGATGGTTTAGTTCTCATTAATCCGATGCATATAACCGCCGCAGTCTTTGTTAATGATAATGAATCCGGACTTATGTATGATTTTAAATCAATGCTGAAACAGTTAGTTCCGGAGCATTTGTCCGGCGATGATTATCACCATAATAGGACCGGTGAAGACAATGCGTATGCACATTTGTGGCGGACATTAATGGGACATCAGGTAACGATGGCTGTAACAAATAGCCAGCTTGACCTCGGTCCCTGGGAGCAGATTTTTTATGCAGAATTCGACGGGCACCGGCGAAAACGAGTACTCGTAAAGATAATTGGCAGATAATTAAATCTGTCGTTAAAATGTAATTCTATTAAAAGAATCAATTATTATAATTCAATTTCCATACCACAGCAAGCAATGTCAACTATGACAGCCGGTAATTCTTTTTAATTTATTATATTCACAAGGAGGATGCTATGAGTAGACTGTTTGAATATTTTTTCAAAAAAATTCTTCCCCTTTCCGTAGTTATTGTACTTTTATTTGTCAATTACACATCACCTCCAGGAACGACATTTTCTATATCCTTCGACCCCTCGATGAGTAAAGAGTCGCTCTCCGGGAGAATACTATTGCTTGTCTCAAAAACAAACCGATTTAATCCAAGTGAAAATGGCACTCCATTCTTTGGCACAAACGTTGATGACTTAAAACCGGGTAAAAGTGCAATAATTGACGAGACTGTTTTAGGGTATCCGGTCAAAAGCCTGAAAGACCTCCCGAAAGGAGATTATTACGTCCAGGCATATTTAAACGTATATACAACATTTCATCGTTCAGACGGGCATATCGTTAAATTGCATAACGACCAGGGTGAGGGACAAAGCTGGCGCAGTTCTCCGGGTAATCTCTACAGTGAACCGCAAAAAATACAATACAATCCGCAAAAAAGCGTGAGAATTTCAATTGTGATGAATAAGAAAATTCCACCAATTGAGCTTCCGAAAGATACGGAATGGATAAAAACCGTCCGTATACAAAGCGAATTGCTTACCAAGTTTTGGGGACAGCCGATGTATATTGGTGCACGGATTTTACTTCCAAAAGGATTTAATGAAAATCCAGACGTGAAATATCCGATAATTTTTAGTCAAGGACACTTTTCAATGGGAAATCCCGGCGGCTTTCGGCCCGATACAAGCAGTGGTATTTACAAAGAATGGACAGCCCCTGATATGCCCCGTATGCTGGTGGTTACTATTCAGCACGCAAATCCATACTATGACGATTCGTACGGTGTCAATTCTGAAAACGTTGGCCCGTACGGTGACGCAATCACACAGGAACTTATCCCCTTAATTGAAAAACAATTTCGCGGGATTGGGCAACCGTATGCACGCATTTTAACTGGCGGTTCTACCGGCGGATGGATTGCAATTGCTATGCAGGTATTCTACCCCGATTTCTTCGGTGGAACCTGGTCACTTTATCCCGACCAGGTTGATTTCAGGAAATACCAAATCGTCAATATATATTCAGACAGCAATGCTTACTTTATTGAGCATGAATGGATAAAAGTACCCCGACCGGGCAACCGCAGGCCTGACGGCAACGTTGTCTACACGATGGAACAAGAAAATTTGAAGGAAGAAGTATTAGGAACCCGCTATCGCTCAGCCGGACAGTGGGCAATCTGGAATGCCGTTTTTGCTCCGGTTGCTGAAGACGGCTATCCAAAACCACTTTGGAACCCACTTACCGGGAAGATTGACCATGAAGTAGCTCAATGGGCAAGAGAACATTATGATATCCGTTACCACTTAGAAAAAAACTGGGCAACAGTGGGTCCGAAATTAGTCGGAAAAATCAATATGTTCTGCGGAAGAATGGACAGTTATTATCTGAATGAAGCGGTCTATCTTCTTGAAGAATTTATGGCAAGAACGCAAAATCCGCATTATGCCGGAAGATTTGAATACGGCGACCGAGCCGGACACGGTTGGACTCCGTACAGAAGTAATATAGACCTTTATAAAGAAATGGCAGAATATATCACAAAAAATGCTCCAAAAGACGAAGACACACATTTATGGAAATATAAATAACCTATACGATAAACAACCATTAATAGAAAGTCCGTTATGTATACCCAAAAACGATGCTTCACTTTCGTATTCGTAATTATTGCATTGATTCTTCTATCTGGATCAGTACATCAGCTTTCTTGCTCCGTCCCCGATGAAACAAAACTTCTGGCAGAAGTAGCGTTTCCTGATTCAGTGAGTACCCAACCGCTGACAGGCAGGATGTTTTTTATCATTTCACGCACAGACAGACAGGAACCGAGACTTCAAGTCGGACGGTACGGGACACAATTCTTCGGTATTGATTTTGAATCACTAAAACCCGGAAAAACTGTTGTCTTTGATGAAACGACGTTAGGATATCCAATCAATGCATTAAAAGATATTCCCGCTGGAGAATATTATGTTCAGGCAGTGCTGAACAAATATACCAAATTCGAACGTTCAGATGGATATATAGTATGGATGCACAACGACCAATGGGAAGGTCAAAACTGGCGGCGCTCTCCGGGAAATGTTTACAGCGACGTTAAAAAGGTCTCTATTGATCCTGAGAAAGGTGGAACAATACAATTGACTGTCAACCATATTATTCCCCCTATTCAAGTACCAGAAGACACCAAATGGATTAAACATATTAAAATAAAGAGTACTATTTTAACGAAGTTCTGGGGACAGCCAATGTATATCTGCGCAACGATTCTGCTTCCGAGGGGTTATGATGATCATCCGACTGTAAAGTATCCGACTGTATACAATCATGGGCACTTTTCGTCAGGGGCTCCTTTTGGATTTTCTGAAAATCCATCACGTGGAAGCCAGCAATTTAATGAATTTTCAAGAGAATGGCTGTCCGATAGCCTTCCTCGATTTATAGCCGTTACCGTCCAGCATCCGACACCATATTTTGATGATTCGTATGCGGTTAATTCAGCAAATAATGGTCCCTACGGTGATGCTATTCATCAAGAGCTTATACCAGAGATAGAACGGCAGTTCCGCTGTATACCAGAAGCGTATGCCCGGGTTCTCACCGGCGGATCAACTGGCGGCTGGGAATCATTTGCTCTGCAGGTGTTTTACCCGGACTTCTACGGCGGAACCTGGTCGTTTTCTCCTGATCCGTTGGATTTTCGAAATGTTGAAGGAATTAACATTTATGCAGATAAAAATGCCTTCTACAAAGAATACGAATGGTACCGGGTGCCGACAATAAATACCCGGATTCCGGCAACATCCGAAGCCCAGTTGACATCACAACAGCGGAATACAATGGAACTGGTAAACGGAACAAAAGGTAGGTCAGGAGAACAGCTTGATATCTGGAGTGCAGTATTTGGACCGGTTGGCGAAGACGGCTATTTTAAGCCGTTGTTTGATAAAGCAACCGGAGTTATTGATTCCGCCGTTGCACAGTACTGGAAAGAACACTATGACCTGCGATATTATTTGGAAACACACTGGAAAGAGATTGGGTCTAAATTAGTCGGCAAGCTGAATATTATCAGTGGGCATAACGATAATTTCTTTTTAAATGTCGGTGTCTACCATATGGAACGGTTTTTAGAGAACACAAAAGATCCATATTACGCAGGAACGGTAACCTATGGCGCAGGACCAAATGCCGGACACGGGTACCGGCCCTATACAAGCGTAGAAATGCTTCGTATGATGGCAGAACATATCACGAAAAATGCACCCCGGGGAGCAAATACAAAAAGCTGGAAGTATTAAGAAATAAGGAGAAACAACAGTATTATGAACAATAATAAAGCATACTATGTGAAAATTCTGGAAATTATCGCCTTTTTTAATTTAATTATTAATATTTTTTATTAATTTCTTGACTATCGGTAATAATTTAATTATTTTATATAATTGTATAATAATTTTTATTAATTTTCATATTTAAATGTAAGGAGTAGTATTGTGGCAAAAGGTACGGTCAAATGGTTCAATGACAAAAAGGGATATGGATTCATTATCCAGGATAGCGGTGGCCCAGATGTCTTTGTTCATCACACCTCAATAATTGGTGAAGGCTATAAAAGCCTTAACGAAGGTGATCATGTTGAGTTTGAAATCGTAGATGGTCCCAAAGGTCCTCAGGCAAGTGCTTGTAGAAAAATATAAGTTATTGAGTTAATACCATTTTTGATAAGAGGGCAGGCATTTTTTGTCTGCCCTTTTATATTATTTGGTTCATTATCAGCCGCTTTATAAAATAATCCCCTCCGTTTTAAAAGTAAAATTAAATAATATGCAGAACAGGATGAAAACCTTTTATTCATACATTTCCTCTTCTTATCGGGAGTTTAATGGTAAATGTTGAGCCTTTTCCCACTTCACTTTCAACCTCAATAATTCCGTTATGCTGTTGAATTATTTTGGAGGCTATTGAAAGTCCCAGTCCTGTTCCTTTACCAGGTTCTTTTGTCGTAAAGAAGGCATCAAAGATTCTGTTTATATTTTTCCGCTCTATTCCCTTTCCCGTATCGCTCATCTGAGCTACTATATTATTATTTGCTATAAAAGTTTTTATAGTGATTTTTCCGTTCATTTCAATTGCTTGAATGGCATTGATGATAATGTTCATAAAGACTTGTTCAAGTTTTTGCCTATCACATTCAAGGTCAGGGATATCGTTATATTCTTTTATAACCTCTGCTTTATATTTCAGCTCATTCCAGAGAATATTTACTGTTGTTTCTATAATCTCATTAATATTAGCAGGTTTTATTTCAGGTTTTTCTTGTCTTGAAAAATCTCTCAGTTCCTGAACGATTTTTTTAACTTTTTCCGCTCCTTCAACAGACTCATCTACAGCATTCTTAATTTCGCCTATTAAATATTCTATAGCTGATTCACTTTTGCAGAGTTTAAATTTATTTAAAATATCTTTTTTGTCATAATTATCAGAAGATGAATATTCTTCAAGACAGGAAGAAATAGTATCACAAAACTTTTGTAATTTTTCTTGATAGTCTTGGAGCGTCTTCAGGTTACTGTAGATGTATCCTAAGGGATTATTTATCTCATGTGCGATTCCTGCCGCTATTGTCCCGATTGATGCCAGTTTCTCCGATTGTAGCAGCATTTGTTCCATCTGTTTCCGCTCGGTGATATCTTCAACAACACCGTCATAATATATAATATTCCCTTTTTCATCTTTGACAGCTACCGCAGTAACGGAACAAATTAAAGCGGTGCCATCTTTCTTTTTGAAAAGCAGTTCCTCATTTTTAATAGAACCGATTTTACTCAGTTTATCCCTGGTTTTAGCTCTGACCTCATGATTTTGATACAAATCAATAGGATACGAAGATAGAAATTCCTCTTTACTTTTGTAGCCGAACATAGTTACCATTGACTGATTTGCTTCAATATATGTGCCTTTAGGATCAGGGGTAGTCCTAAAAATTCCAACTTTAAGGTTCTCAGTTAACGTTCTATATTTTTCTTCACTTTTCCGGAGTGCTTGTTCTGCCTGTAATTTTTCTTCTCTTTCTTTTTTCAACTTTAAGGCATTTCTTACTGCCGTGCTTAACCGAATAAGATTATCTTTTAAGACATAATCTGCGGATCCTTCTTTAATGCATCCGGCGGCGGCTTCTTCACCGAGCGTTCCGGTAACCATTATTATTGGAATTTCAGGAGTATACGTTTTTACGTGCTGTATCGCCTCAGAGCCATTGAAATTTGGAAGTTTGTAGTCAGCTAAAATAATATCAGGTTTAAAATTAAAGAGTTCGTTATGAAAATTATTTTTCGTATCAACTCGTTTTGATATAAAAGGGATTTTCCCTTTTCGCAGTTCGCGCTCTATGAGAATTGCGTCTTCGGGGGAATCCTCAAGCATTAGCACTTTGATTTTTGAGTTCATACATTCTCCACATCATACAATTTAAATAAGTAAAAATGCGTTTTCCATCCCTACGGAAGGGGCTGATTGAGCAGTACCCAGTATAATCCGATTTCTTCGGCCGCCTTCAAAAATTTGTCGAAATCTACCGGTTTGGCGATATAGCTGTTTACACCAAGTTTATAGCTTTCAATAACGTCTTTCTCTTCTGTTGATGACGTCAAAACAACAACGGGGATTACTTTTGTCATTTCGTTTGATTTGATTTGTCTTAGAACCTCCAACCCATGGACCTTCGGAAGCTTGAGGTCAAGAAGAATTAATTGCGGAATGTTTTCCATATTTCGGTCATCATATTCCCCTTGCGCAAATATGTAGTCTAACGCTTCTGCACCATCGTTGATAACCATTACTTTGTTAGAGAGGTTATGTTTTTTCAATCCCCTAAGCGTGAGTACGACATCCGCGGGATTGTCTTCTATAAGCAATATTTCAATAGGTTTACCGTTGTATTCCATTAGTATCCTCCTTTAAAGGTAGAGTGAAATAAAATGATGCTCCTTTACCAACTTCACCTTCTCCCCAGACTCTGCCGCGGTGTTTTTCAATAATTCGTTTGACGATAGACAGCCCTACGCCGGTTCCTTCAAAATCCTGTTCTGAATGGAGTCTTTGAAATATCTCAAACAGCATACCTTTGTATTTCATATCAAATCCTGCGCCGTTGTCTTTAATAAAGTATGTATGTTCCCCCTGACTTTCAAAAGCTCCAACTTCAATGGTCGGCTTTTCTTTGATTGAGGAAAATTTTATTGCATTGGAAACCAGATTCCTCCATACTTCTTTGAGCATACTGTAGTCGCCAAGCGCATTGGGGACGTTATGTACAGTAAATAGATATTTATTTTCAGGCAGGGTATTTTTTAATTCCTCTATAACTTCACGAATAAGCAGATTCATATTGATTTTTACCCTTTTAAACTCCCTTCTGCTGATTCGTGAGAAGTTTAGAATATCGGTAATGAGCTGTCCCATTTTCTGTGCGTTTGAATAGATTGTCTGTAACACGCTTTTCCCATTTTCGTCAAGTTTCTCTTCATAATCCTCAAGGAGAATTTTAGAGAATCCATCAATTGCCCGGAGCGGAGCGCGTAAATCATGCGAAACAGAATAACTGAAAGTTTCAAGTTCTTTGTTTAAATTTTCAAGTTCAATGGTGCTTTGTTTCAGGTTATCATTCAAGGTATGCAGGATAACATTGGCTTCTTGAAAACCGCGGTGCGTTATTTCGAAAGGCGACAGACATTCAATGAAAAAATCCCCGGTTTGTTTTAGTATAAGAGTGGTTTCTTCGCTTGAATGTGCATTAATCAATGTTGAGGGCAAAACCTCATAATGAACCGCCGCTATATCAAGCACTCCAAGACCATCTGCGACAGCTTGACGTCCAAGCTCGTATGCCTCTTTTAAAACTGACTCTCTCACTGAGGCAAGATAATCCGTCAATGCAGATTCATAATGCTGTTTAAATATGTATAATTTATTATTCAATCTGTGTTTCTCCAGCGGGCAACCAAAACTAATGCATCATCAGTCCCTTTGAAATGTTTCGCAAGAATTTGCTCGGCAACGTTCTGCGGAGACTGATTTATAATGGCTAATCCTTCAGTAAAGGTACTATGAATACCATCCGTTACAAAAATAAGTGTATCATTCTGCTTAAGTTGGATTGTAGCCGGCCGTAGATACGGAAGTTGATAACCGACGACACCAGAGCGAAGAAGCAAACTCTCACGGATTATCTTCACTTCCTGTGTACCCGTCAGTTTATTTTGAGATTCTAATCGTATCAGCACACCTTCAACGTTGCCAACGCCCAGCCACGTCATCGTATTATCCAAAGAACTAAACGATGCAAGGCTTAATACGACTCCCCGCGTCTTTAAAAGCGCCTTATGACAAAATCTAACTATATTCTCTACCGGTTGTCCTGCATACATTTTGAGAATATCAGCACATACAGTAGCCGCTTTTTCAGCTTCTTCTCCATGTCCTAACCCATCTGCCGCTGCAATAAGGATACCGTCAGAAAATGGTTCTATAAGGTATGTATCACCTATTCGATTTTCTCCCGGCAGAGGGTGCGACGCAACTCCAGATTCTATAAATAGTGTGTTCTTCTTCAACGTTATCCTACCGAATCCATTTTTTCATCGTTATCGTTGTTCCTTTACCGACCTGTGAAACAATAGTAAATTCATCCATAAGACGTTTTGCTCCCGGCAACCCTATTCCTAACCCATTTGAAGTTGAATACCCATCCTGCAAAGCTTTATTAATATTTGAAATACCAGGACCATTATCGGATGCAATAATGACTATGCCTGATTTACCATTTTTCCGGGCTAGCCTTAAAATAATCTCACCAGAGCCGGCATACTGGATGATGTTTCTGGCAACTTCTGAAATGGCTGTTGTGATGACCGTGAGGTCGCTTCCTGAAAATCCAAAATGCGCTGCAAGCGACCGTCCCTCCTGGCGTGCTGTTACAATATCTCCATCGAATCTGATGGCTATACGCTTTTCATCAGTCATTATCTCTCCCCGCTTTTATCCGCTGTTTCAAAAGCACCAGTCCTTCCTCCAGGTCCAATGCCGTTTCCACTTCTTTCAGGGACAGCCCTAATTGTACCATAGCATATGCAACGTCAGGCTGGATACCGACAATAACAACCTCTGCCCCTCTCAGCTTGACCATATAGGCAATATTGCGGAGAGTACGTGCGGCAAATGAATCAATAACATCCAGGTAGCCAATATCCATTATAACTCCCCGGGTATGATATTTACCGACTTGAGTAACTAAATTATCCTGCAGTTTCATTAAATCAACGTCAGCAAGCACCGATTGGATTGAGACGATGAGGTACTCTCCCTGTTTAAATATTGGAATTTCCATTGCATAATCCTATTTTTATATAGTGTCTTCCGCCGGCATAATGATTTTATATCCTAATAATTTGTCGGCTTCTTCAATACCACTCTGCAGGTCACAGAAGGTTTTAATCCTGCTTAAATCCACGCCTATCGTTACAACTGTCTGAGCAACTTCAGGAGACAATCCGGTAACGATTGCCGTCGCACCTAAAAGCCGGACCGCTTCTACTGTCTGTATCAGATGATTAGCAACTTTGGAATCAATTGCAGGAACACCGGTAATATCCACGACAACAACCCGTGCACGGTTAGCACGAATGCTTCGGAGTAATTGCTCTGTCAATTGTTTCGCTCGGTTTGAGTCAAGCACACCGACAATCGGCAGAACGAGCAGTTTCTTACGCAATAACAGCACAGGAGTTGAAAGCTCGCGGATTGCCTCCTGACTCTGTTGTTGGATTGTTTTTTCACGCTCTTCAAGGAAAGCCATTATAACAATAGAGAGAATTTTATTGGCAACAGGTTCGTAAATATCCAATGCTGATAAAAGAAGCGGCATAGTATCCTGATATTTTTCAAAAAGGCTCCGTCCATATACATCGCGCAGAACAAGCAAGCCGCCGATAATTTGCTCGGCTGTCATCCCACGGAGTGCACCGCGTTCTGCCATTTTCCGGGCATATCTCTCAGCGCCAGTATACTGCCCCGTATCAAGACATTCAACACAAGTGTCATAAATCACTGCAGATTCTGTCTCGACTTCACCTGGACTTAATCCTTTCAGCAAGTCCTTCTCTGTCATATTCATTACCCATTGCGGACGAAGGTTTATCCGTTGTTCACGAAAGTGTGATACAAGCTCCTGAGTTAAGGACGCCCTATCTTTTTCAGACAGACGGTTTCCGGATTTTTCTGGTTGAATACGTTTCCTCGGCATAGTGTTTCCTCCTTATTTACGTATGATTTATTTTTCATAAACCTGAAATATTTCTTTTTTTAAATTTTCCATATCAAAGGGTTTTTCTAAAAAAGAATCAAATCCCATTTCTAATGCTTGTTTTATTTCTTCCTGAAAAAGCTTTCCGGATATACCAATTACTTTTGTATTATTCAATTCAGGATTTTGACGTATATAGGTGAAAAACTCCCGACCGTCCATATCACCAAGAAAGATGTCTAATATAACAATATCGGGTTTGAAATTTTCAAGTTTTGTTCCCGCTGAGAAACCCGAATACGCTGATTCAAATACGAATTTTACTTCCTCCCGGAGCGCCCGTAGTATGCCAAGAACCAGATTAACGTCATCATCCACAATTAATATTTTTATCTTATCTTCTTTGAGAAAATCAAGCGGAATCCGATTATTATCCATAAATTTGATTAATTCTTTTCTTGTTATCCGCCAGACGGCATTTTTTGTTGGTCTGTAGCCCTGCAGTTCTCCAATGTTGAGCCAGCGATTTACGGTTTGGCGTGACACGCGGCATATCTCTGATATTTCACCAGCTTTAAAAACATCCTTTCTCATAAATATACCCTATAGATAAACGGGATGAATAATAATTTATGTCTCATATATACAATATGTCCAACGGGTAAAATATATACCATACGTATCGCAATGTCAAGGAAAATTTTAAATTTTTTATTCAAAATAATTCACTACTGGTTATAATGTGTTATTATAACGTTCTTGTTGATTCAGGGTTAATAGGTAAAATTGATTCGTACCTGTCTTCCCCCGAGTACTCGGGGGAATGACAGGGAATGAAAATCGGGAACGAAAGGGAGATAAATCGGGAATGACAGGTGATACGAGTGGTATGTAACATAAATATCTTAAAATGTGGTGCTATAATTAGATAAATCAGTCAGAGACAGATCCGCCTCTGGTGGAAAAACTCAATATAGCACCCTCCATAGCACCTAAATTGGAGAAGAACCAAAAATAAAAAAGGAGCATTATATTTATGCTCCTTTTTTATCTTACAGAATATCTCTATCAATATTCTAAAATTCTTGTTGGCAGGGGTGTTGGTATCATTAATTTAAATATTGGAATAACAGGTGCAGGACCACGCCGTTGTTGCGTCTGCGGCTGAGGCTGACGCGTCGGCGTTACAGGAGGTGTAACAGCAACAGGCCGTTCCTCCGGGGGAATATCCGACTGCGTTCTCCCTAAACTTGGCAGTATTGCATCCAGCGTGTTCCAGCGGATAACATTGTCGTCGGTTTCCGGTTCAAGCAAATGGGTTACTACTCTTCCCATTACCTGACCAGTCCGAATAATATATGTACCTTTCGGAAAAATCATCGTCCGTTTTGCCATTGTATCGGCGACAGTTACAGTTGCCGCCGCCGGATGGTCATATTCAGAAGCTCTTTTAATATCAGTCATAATATATGCTTCAACCGGGAGTTCTGTATCTTTCTGGAGCACTTCAATAACGATATTATGCCGTTTCAGCATTTCGACAGCTTTATAGGCACGCATTTCTAAGATATACGCATATGGCCGCGGGCGGGTTTTGACAACTATCGGCTTCTTTATTAATTCTGCATTTGTTATAGTAACAGCTTTTCGCTCTGCACCTCTCCCACTAACGATTTCATACGTAACCTTATAATCTTCAGGTGCATACTTCATTTCGACAGGAATATCACCAATGGCTTTCTGCCCCCATTCAACTGTTTCCCGCCGTGCCTTTTCAACAACCTGTTTTAACCTATCCGGATTCTTAGCGGCGTATTCCAATGTGGCTTTATATGCTACTATTCCGGACTTTACCCCATCCTCCATAGTCTGTCCTGGTGACTCAAATAAAATTGCGACACTATTAATGAATCCGCCATAATTTCTTCCAATGCGCGGGTCAAATCCACCTGTCTGCCACCGCAGACTGTCTCCTCCGGTGTAATACCAGGCTTTATATCCATCTTTATGCATCCGGTTATTAATATATGGAAAAATCTCTTCATCGCATAATAAGGTTAACTGCGGGTCTGATGCGGCATTGCTTGGTCCTTGATGGCAGATATTATAAGGCGGGGAACCGCCGTTATGTCCGTCCACGAACAAATGAGGACTCCAGGTTAATATGATATTTTTAACATAATTTGCAAGCTCCGGCTGTTCAAGCTTCATATAATCGCGGTTCATATCGACATTCTGGTCATTCCCGCGTGAACGCAGTACAGATCCATCTACATTTATTGAGGGAACCATTATTATCACCAGATTATCAAGCAGTTTATTTGCTTCAGTGCCTTTCGTTGCTAATTCCCGAATGAGGATTAGATTTGATTCCCGCAGTGTCTGCTCCCCGCCGTGAACATTCGCTGCTAAAACGACTACCGGTTTCCCAGTAGCAACAGCCTGCCAGGGATAGGTAACCATCGGTCTGCTGAAAATCGCATACGGCTGTTCCCGCCCTTCAATTGATTTACCAAAAATACCAAGAAGCATCTCTGTAGATGAAGCCTGCACTTTCTGCAAATACTCCATCATTTGTTCATAACTGGTATTTCGGGTAAAACCAGATTCTTCGCAGGCTGTTTTAACCTCTTGACCATAGACAAGAACGGTTATTAATAGCAGTGCGAGTATCAGAATACTGCATCGTTTCAAATACTTTTTAATAGAAATCATTGGTAACACCTCCATTAATAAATATCAAAACAGTTAGTGGTCATTTTATTAGTATTATTTGATACAAAAATAAGGAATAGATATTCAATAATTGAGCTATCACTGTTGACAGAGACCTTATGGGATTTAAAAAAAACTCAAATAAAACAAGCTTTTTTACCGTTTCAATGAATCATATCAGATTTACGTCTCACCAATGCTTGAATAAAATAACTGATAATCAACAATAAACCGCCAAAACTTAAGAATAACACTATCCGCCAGATGGCTTTAACGGCAATTAAATCTATAATAAACAGCTTACCAACAACCAGAAATAGTGTAGCCATAGCCGTCTTCCGAAGGAGGTCAAATTTATAACGCAGTCCTAAAATAAGCAGGAAAACTGCATAAATACCCCATAAAAAGCTGACAATTCCCTGTCCATTCTTCAAAAAACCAAAAACGCAGAATAAAAATATCAGAAATAGTATATGCGAGGCGAAACCGTATATCCAGCGTACATACCTGCCTGCTAAAAACGGAATTACTCCTGCTCCCATTGCAATAACCAACACGTGTACGAATGAGCGAACAGTAAGAAATGATATATGCTGATGATACCCTATTGCTAATCGGATGAGGAGCCATAGTCCGACGCCAGCAATTATACTGTGGGCTAAAACCTGAAAGGCTTTTTCTTTGTACAGTGGACTGCGCCTTCGGACTCTGTATGTTGCTCCGTGAATCAAAACTGCTTCAACAGCAAGAGAGAACAGCAAGATACTGCCTTTGCCCTTCAGTAATAAAATGAGGGATATGGCTAACAGTCCCGCCGCTATTAACAGATGAGTATTTGAAAATTGTCTGCTGAAATTCCATCGCATAAGTATCCAGGAAATAGAGGCATATAACCCAGCACCACCCAACGTAATCCATCCCCAGTTCCTCAAGGATATATCCCAAATTTGTATAGAGTACAATAATGACAAAATAACTGTCAGGATAAATAATGGATGGAGATGGATATAATACGGCGGCGAAAACGGTGACTCGGAAGTTGTTGTTTTTTTGGTAGGTTCTGTCATTCCTAAAGAATCATTTGTATGAGGAGATAATGCTTTTCTTTCTATCCATATTCCTCTAAGAATTGGAAGGCTGGTAAAAACAAGCCACGCAAAAATAATACCACATTGCAGTGCCCATTGACCAACGAGCAATTTTTGTGGAATTCAAGTAAATAATACTGGTATAAATGCAGTGAAAAATGCACCCCACACACCGACAAACGAAACCCATAATACTGTTCTCCACCCTTTTTTCCAATAAATAGCAGACACACCAGCAAGTATAAGGCAGGTATAGATAACTAATCCTTGAACAGTGTTATTTTTTGAATATAATAAAAACGGGGTTGCCAAACCACCGACAGTGCCTATGATTGCTAAAACTGAATCATTTTGCCAGATTGATAAACTAAACGCAAGAGCTGATACACAGACCATAAAAGTAATTGCAATGCTATATGGAATTAATGAATAAAGCTGAAATGCGGCGAACATAGTGATACACAATGCGGCTACACCGCCGCCAAATAATACCTGCGCATAGGTAAATTTTTGGGTATAAATTCGTATACCTAATCCGATGAGAAACACTCCGACGGCAAACCCAAATCCAATACGCACCCACGGCGTCAGCCATCCCTTGTCAATAGAATATTTAAAAAGAAAAACAATACTCAACAATAGAAGCGTTATACCAATTTTGTTGAGCCAGAATTCGCTTTTTCGAACGGATTCGGTAAAATCGGTGAGCGACTTTTGAGAAGGTTTCTTTTGGGATTCTATTAAAACTGAAGGGGCTTCCGCAGAACCGGTTTCTCGAACAATACCCGCTTCAATTGAAGGAGAAACACCTTCTTGAACTGTTGATTCCGTAACCTGTTGCGCTGTTAATTCTGCTTGCAATACCTCAATTTTCTGCTGTATTTCGGCAATGGCACACTCTAATTGCTCAATACGGTCCAGGAGTTCGTTCATATATTCTCCCGATTATATAATTTTAACAAATAAAGAAAGCATTAAAAACTGGCTTTTACGGTAAAAAATGGAATCAGAATATGATTAAACAATTTACTATTTGAACGGAGTGCAAGAAGCACAGCAGACTCCGGAGCTATCGAATACTGAAAAGAAATGTTTGATTTTTGAATATTGGCAGATTTTGAAGATGAGTGATACATTCCCCAGAATCCCGCTGAAGCACCGATAGAGCTCATCAGGGCATATATTTTTTCATTATTTTCATTATTATTTTGGGGAGTGATAAGATACGCAATACCTGCTCCACATAAGCCCCCGGCAATTTCACTTAATGTTACTAACGTCCCCTGACCGCTGGAAAAATCTTTATTTTTAACGAACTGATTTCCCATCCCTATACCAATGCCTGAACCCAATAAAGTAGCAGCGGCAACAGGTTTATCATTGTCTTCTCCAGCAATAATAACAGCCGCCGCACCAATACCATAGCCAAGAATTCCTGCGGCTCTTACAATTCCGGCATCTCCTGTTGTATACTCTTGACTCTTTGATAAGTATCTTCCGGTCAATAATCCAACACCAGAGCCGACAAGAACACTGCCTGCTTTAAACCGGTTGTCATCACCTTTACCTAAAAGGTATGCCGTTTCAAATCCCCACGTAATGCCGAAATCACCACCTTTTTCGATAATAGAAACAGTACCAGTAGACAGATGCAACTTATTGGCGCTATAATACCCTGCAATTGCTTCACCAAGACTTCCCAGCATCATAAATCCAGCAGTATTTTGTGAATTTGTATTATTATTTATCAAAACATTTAATGCGCTCCCGTGGATTAATCCGCGAGTGCCTCCGTACAAAGCTAAATTAGCAGTCGAATAAGGTATAGAAACATTTTTCGTGAGATAATATGGCAGATAAAACCCGCTGCTGCTCACCAAAAGATACAACGCCACTGCTGTTTTCCCATTATGAACATTGAACATAACCGGCACCGCCCAGCCGTAATGAAATAGCGACAGTGCGGTAGAACCTATCAATAACTTCGGACGTCCTACCTGGTCAAAGAGCATTTGTGGTGCGGTTTCCTGAATCCGTGCAGTAATTCGTTCCCGCAAAGCTGAAATTTCAGATTGTGAAAGCTGAATACGCTTCTTTAAAACTGTTTTTTCCGGCTGATAATATATTTCTACAACGTAAAGTGTATCGGAAATTTGAAATAATCGAGCTTCAATAAAATCTTTGTAGTCTATAAAATATTGAATTTTCTGTTCCAACGCTTGATTTATTACTGTAATTTTGCCTTCTTTATCAAATGCGACCTGAATCTCCTGGGCAATACAGCTCGTATTAAAAATAATGAACAAAAAAACTGCTGAGAGAGTGAACCGCATTGTCAGCTCCTCAATTTATTATACATAAAGGGATGCTGTATATTTTACTTTTCTGCAATACCTGAAAGTGTCTGTATATCACCTGACGATGGTATCTGCAGCTCTCGATGACATCGCGGACAGGTGATTGACGGTTGTTTATAATCTGGATGTACTTTTATTTTCAATCCGCAGGGACATAATAAGAACAGAAACTTATTCACTGCCCGAATCAAATCGCCGACATCCCTTGTCTTTTTCCGTTTTTCTTTCTCTTCCTGCTTCGCTTCGGATGCTGAGCGGATAGAAATTGTTCCGGTTTCCTGCAAAGCTGAATCGGGAATGACTTTTGAATATTTTCCCTTAATGGCAGAAAATGCTTTTTGATAATCAAGATATCCGGCACCGGCAGCCATACTCCGCAATATCTTTATCCGCTCGCTAATTGGGGGATGCGTGCTGGTCAGGTCAGAAAGCTTCATTCCTTTTTTTTTGAGTGGATTAACGATATACATCGGCGCTGTTACTTTATTAGCTGACACAAGATTAAGATCCGAATTTGCAAGTTTTTCCAGAGCAGAAGCCAATCCTTCCGGATAGCGGGTTAATCGTGCGGCTGTCGCATCAGCCAGATATTCACGGCGTCTTGAGAGAGCAAAATACAATAACCGTGCAATAATCGGTGCTAAAATTGCAAAAACAAGCGCAACAACAAGAATGACTGCCTGTATCTGACCACTCCCTGATGATTTGGAGCTGTATCTCCGTCCTCCGCCTGAATACCACATACTCCGTAAAAACACCTCGGATATTAACACAACACTCCCCAAAGCGATACCCGCAAAGGTCATATACTGAATATCACGGTTTGTAATATGCCCCGTTTCATGCGCCACTACTCCCTGCAATTCATCCCGGTTCATCATTGACAAAAGCCCGGCAGTTACTGCAATTGAGCTTTTTTCCGGTTTAATTCCGACAGCAAATGCATTTGGTGCAGGATCCGGGATAATATACACCTTCGGCATCGCCGGCAGGTTCGCCGCAATTTTCATCTCTTCAACAACATTAAGTAACTGCGGATGGACATCCTGCGTAACCGGGGCTGCCTTACTCAGTGTGAGTAGAATCTGATCGCCCGACATATAGCTGATGAGTGTGAGCAGCAACCAAATACCAGAAGCTATGAATATTCCGACTATTCCACCTTCAGGAAAACCGGTCCATACATATCCAATTGAATATCCCAATCCAATAAGAACCGCACCCATCAGAAAGAATAATATCAGCGATTTCCGTTGATTTGCTCGAATTAGTTCCCACATATATCTTAATTTGTAGCTATGTTATAACTCAAAAGACGCAAGAGACACAATAAAATTAACGACTTTTTATTAAGGAAAACTCACTTGAGGAGCCGCTTTTTCTGCGGGGCTTTCCAACTGGAAAAAATCCCCTAATTTAAAATTAAACATCCCGGCAATAGTATTCGACGGGAACATTTGAATTTTATTATTAAAAAAGAGCACCTGGTCATTATAGTTTTGCCTGGCAAAGGAAATTTTATTTTCGGTTGAAGTAAGCTCTTCCTGCAATGCTAAAAAGTTCTGATTAGCTTTTAGATCGGGATAGTTCTCAACGACGAGGAAGAATTTACTGATGGCACCGCTTAACGCAGTTTCAGCTTGAGCACGTTCGCCAACTGTTTCAGCGCTCATCGCTTTGCTTCGCGCCGCTGTAATATTTTCCATCGTCTGCCGTTCGTGTCTCATATAGCCTTTTGCGGTTTCCACCAAATTTGGAATTAAATCGTGCCGCCGCTTCAACTGAACATCAATCTGCGACCATGCATTCGCAACCTGGTTTCGCAATCCAATCAATGAATTGTATATTCCAATAATAAAAATAACGAAAAATACAATCAAGAAAAGTATAACAAGTAAAATATAGAACATTGGTCAATCCTCCATTTTGTATAAAACAATTATTTGGTCTTACCGAACATATCTATCAACAAGTCATATACCTTATTTTGTTTGTCAAACTCACCGATTTCAAATATTGTTTCAAGCTCGCCCTTATCGAGCCATAATCCTTCACCCTTCTTACAGCGGTCTAAACGAACAAATCTATCAGTGCCATACAAAACTTTTTCCATTCTTTTCCGACAAAGCGGGCATTTGCGTTTTTTCTCTTTTGAATGTTCGTCTATCTTAAAAGAGACAATAAAATCATTTCGTTCCTTCTTGTCATTCAACAGCAATTCCAGTTCACCAGCATCGAGCCAGATGCCGGCGCAGGTAGTACAATAGTCTATTTCGACTTCGTTCAATTCCAGAACGACCATCGGTTTATCGCAAACAGGGCAATACATATTCACATACTTTTTTGTATGATTACAATTATAAATTATAAAGTATTTTTTCCAATTAAGCAATTGAATTTATTTAATTGGAGCATTATACCACATAAAAAAGCAGAGGCAACCGATTATGGATTGCCTCTGCAGTGTGGAATTTTAATGATTCCATTCTCGTAATAAGCTGAATTTTACCAAAGCACAGATTTTTATATTAATTACGTCCCAAGTGTAATGTTGAATGGAAAGGACGTTCGATAATAGAAATTTTGTATTATGTCCACGTATTTTTACAGAGTTACTTGTTAGACATCTTCTCATAGGCTGATGTCATTCAATAGTCACTTCATCTTCAGTCCTCCATATACTTCGGCATACACTCCTATATCCTTGTTGGTGTAGCCATCCATAATACTAACGATGTCAGTTCGTGGATTCTCAGTCTTGTAGTATGACCACACGACATTTTTTATTCAAATACCGTCTATCCTCTTTTTTATTAAATCGGGTTTTCTTTTCCCATGAAGCACCGCAAGGATTATTATCTTTTCTTCTTCGATAAGATAAATGATTTTGTAAGGAAACCTTTTGATAAGGTGTTTTCTTGTCCCCCTGTATTCGATCGGATGGATCTCGGGATTTCTTTTAATGAAGTTGATTCCTGCGTCAACCTGCAAAAGAAAATCGAATCCTAATCCTCTCCTGTTATCCTCATACCAGGAAAAGGCTTCTTTTAAATCCTCTTCTGCTTCAGGGTTGACAATGACCGTATATTTCATTGACTGCTCACGATTCTATTGTAAACGTTCTCCCATGGAGAGCCTGATTCGGGGTTTTGATGATAATGTTCCAATCGCGCATCAATTATCTTTTTCTCCTCTTCGGTAAGCTCAAGATAATCTGCTTTTGCAGTTATTGTATCCCAAATATCTTCCACCAATTGAATTCTTTCAGGTATCGATAATCCAAGAGCGTCGGTTGCAGTTATTTTTTTCATATAATTTCTCCTTTAGCATATTTGCAGCTAACCATCATGCAATCCCTCGCGAGCTTTTATTCCATCCCAAGTTCAATCAAAGATCCGCCTATGGAGAACTTGGGACGGAGATGTAAAAAACTGCCGCAATTAAAAATAGTTTAATATATTATTTGTAAAAAAGCAATTGAATTTATTTG